>Ga0315914_1002042_pt1 | contig 30886 bp, 15 predicted proteins | sample MpolenodulesMG_FD_203920 | JGI IMG/M metagenome (GOLD analysis project Ga0315914, IMG submission 203920) | Medicago polymorpha root nodule microbial communities from Los Angeles, California, United States - elongated nodules | ecosystem: Host-associated > Plants > Roots > Nodule | place: USA...
CCCACCCCTCCCTCCATGTCTGTGCTTACTCCATGCTCGTTCACCACCATCTCATCATCCTTCTTTTTACACCGTCGATGTCGTCCCTCACGACACTTCCACTCTTTGGTCAATCCCTCTCTTCATTTTAATTGTTGTTCTTGTTAAAAACATCAATTATTTTTTATGAAGAGGAATACCAAAAAATCAATTGAACAAGAAAGTTTTCAAAAAATAATTCAATTAAACAAAACAAAAGTAAGTTCCTTATACTTGCAACTTGCAATACTTGATATTATGTAGAATTTTTTTTGAACTTTTAGCATGTATATACTTGTCAATTTTGTTGTTGTGTACAAGTGTGAGTTATATGTCCCACATCGGATAAAAGAGTAAAGGTTGAACACCTTATAAGTAAGAGGACCCACAAACCCATTGCCTTAAGGTTTTGGGTAAGAGTGTGGTGTCTCTCTTGCTTGTGTGGTTGTTCTAGCCTCAATGTGGACGGTCTCCCAGGCTCTCCTCATGACCCAACAGTGATATCAAAGCCCCGTTCGACGAAGGGTGCGACCCAGGCAGCTGGTCCGTTTGCTTAGAAAGCAGCAATGGCGGTACAGTGTCGGCCCGTTGCGGAGAAACCAGCAACGACAATACAAGCAAGTAAGAGCTTCCGCTTGAAGGGAGAGCATGATGAATTGATGGACTCACACTTGAGGGGGAGTGTTGTTGTGTGCAAGTGTAAGCCAAAAATCTGCTATTTTGAACCTCAATATTTGCCCATAAAACACCATTGCACCGCCATTCTGCCCAAATTGGTTGTGGAGATTTTAGATCTAAATTTTTAAGAACATATTGGTGAAGATGAAAGAATATTGGATTTGGGAAGAACACATGAAGATAAATTTGGATTAAATTCATTAGGAAGAATATGAAGTATATAATTTGACGATGATGAAGAATACGGTGGTGGGGATGGAGGATGTCGGCGGCGGCAGAAGAGATGAGAGAACAGAAAGAGGATGAAAATGTTTTTTTTTCGGGTTGTTTTGGCTAAGGTTGAAGAAAGTGGGAAAAAAAATTTAATGTGGCGGGATTACAGTAAGACCAGTGTTCTTCAACAATCTAATGGTTACACATGTTATTTTTATTGTAAAAAAAAAAAAAAAAAAAAAAAAAAAAAAAAAACACAGTCTTTTGTAATGTCGCCTACCGTAGGAGACTTATTTAAGTCTCCTGCCGAAAACGGCGCCCGAAATGATACTTCCTTTTCAGCTAGAAATGACCAAACGGTGTAGAATAAAAATAATACTTTCTGACAAGCTCAAAACTTTGATCTATCTTAGGTTTCATCAACTGCAGTTGACGGAAGTCCAATCCACCACTTTAAGTTGTCATTTCTGCCATAAAATGTCATCGTGTCACCATCCTTGGCAAATAGCAAATTGGTTTGTAACGTTTGGCAAAATATCCACCACTGACATGACGTCGTGATGGCTACTATTTGATAACACTAATAATAAGCTGCTGATTAATTGATTGCAGTGATGCATGGTTATGATTCTGACTCTTAGTTTCCCTTCTATATCCGCGCCGCCAACTCGCCAAGCACCTAATTGTTGTAAGTGTATCATTATCAATTAAATATAAGATCATCTAGACGGCAAGATGTTCAACTATCCATGTCCAGGCACCCGGAACAGAGGAAATTGGTCAATTTACATTCAAGAAACTTGGGCATGTTTATATAAGAGTATTCTGTATGATATTCTGTACATACGTTTTATAACAAATCAGCAACAATGCTGTTTCTTTAGGACTATTGACTTTGTAATTCCTATCACTGTATACCTGGTAGTAATTCAGCCTTCAGAGTCATATCCTTCACTGCCATGGGTGGAAACAAAATGTGAAAACTTCAAACTCCAATGCACAAAAGGGCTATAAGTTCTTTTAACTTTCTGCATCATATTAGATACCCGGTAAGAATGATCAGATAAATAATCTTGTGATTACCATCAACAGCCTCAGGTTAGTGCAGTGTAAGAGTTCTAATGGGTTGTACAGAATGCAACAAGCAACGCATACCTGTTAGGAATGTAGTTATCAAGTGTGACCAAAGAATAATGTATTTGATGAATTGATGGTGTTTGGTGTACATCACTTGTCGTGACAACTAAGAAATTCAATTATACAGGGATATACCTGCTCCAATGCCTGCGCTCAATATATGCATAGAAAAATATCACAAAGAAAGAAGCAATAGATTTAAAAAATATGTATACCAATTATTTGTGTCAAATAAATCTTGATACAACGGAAGCAAGCAGAGCTCAAGTGAGACAATTAAAAATGGAAGAAAGATCATCGACAATGTATAAGTAAAAAACATGGCAACTTGGCAAGAGTAGATGGAAGAGGAGAAAACTGAATAGGCCATTACCATTAATCACTATATAAAATGAGTGAATAATCCTTTTGGCCCTTGAAAAAATATGAAGTCAACCATACTCGGAGGGGAAAATAGTTTTGGGCTGAACCTTGTAATCACACTTATTGCAGGTGAGATCTTTCAAAAGGAAAATAACTTTGTCTGGGAAAGAAGAGAAAGACTTGGCACATGTAAACCTTCATGACACTTAATGGCTACATGTGCATAACTGCATACCCATCAAAGTCAACTGACATTTATTAATGTCAAACTAGTTTGACTGATGGAATAATTTTTCAGGAACCACGGAATCAATTTACTCAATACAAAATTGGGTGCATATCAACAACAATTTTCCAATCTAGCATAAACTTAACCAATGATAATAAAGGGAGTAAGGTAATACCAGTCTTCCTCCAACCAAATCATAATGAGCATAATGTGGGCCTTCGGGTTCTCCAAAAAGTTTATAGGTAACCAGGTGCTCAGGAATAAGTTTAACGGTATCTGCTCATAAAAAACCTTTAAGAATATCCATTTCTTGAAAACTCAACAGGCAAGTAAAACATCTACATCTAGGATATGAAAAATACCTTCCACAGCTTCAGGTGGGCAAATCAAATCCTTGTCACCAGCAGTAGCTAAAATAGGTATTTTGCTTTTGTGTAGATGCTCCTTGTAAAAAAATGTCCCATTCCTATTACATAAACCACGCTCTCGAAATGCTGTTGTGAGTTGTAAGAGAAGTTTTGCGGGTATGGTACCTGCCACATGCAATAATATCATATGAAGGTGATTTATAAACTAACTAGTCAAATATAAATAATTTTCTTAACTGAAAAATAAAAAGTTGTGTGCACTGCATATACCAATCTGATTACAGAATAAAGAAGTTCTAAACCCAGGTATTCCTAATTGCTGAGCAAAAGCAAGAATATCTAGAAAATACATCTAGCAGGGTTAGATAACCACAATTCTAATGAAAACCAGTCAAATCATCATTTCCTACTCATCATATAATTCTGAATTAGTTCAATATTTTACCCTCATATGACCTATCCATGCCTTCTAGGTCCAAAGGCTTAGCCCTAGTCTTATATTAAAAGTGAATAAATAACATAACTTTTTCAACATACTGGCCATCATAGCATGTTTAAATGGAATTTATACTATATCACTAATTCAAATCCATCTAATTGGCCATCTTAGCATGCTTAAATGAAGTTATACTATATCACTAATTCAAATCCATCTGAATATTCTCTCTCAAGATTTTCAATGATGATAATATATAACATACAATTCTCATCGTCCGTAAAATGGAGCTACCGGGATGGTGGTTATAAGTTTAGAGTAGGCACTAAAACGAAGGGCATGTACTTGTTCACACAGAGGTTTCGGTGAGTCCAAAAAAAAAGCATGTAAAGTCCAACTGAATGCTCCAAAAAATATATATTCTACAAGATATGACGCTAAAAATACACGAGAAGAAAGGATCTGTCTAATTTATATTTTCTTTATTTTCATGATAGTATCAATCCAGCGGCCAAGCTATTACCCCAGATCCTTTTGAACATCAAGTGCGCTTTTGAAATGAATCCAAATAATCATTGTTTCAAAAACCAGAATGGTTGAACTGGGAACCGGACCCATAAACAGTCCGGTCAGCCTATTGGATCGGTTGTGTCAATAAACTGGTAACTTATTGGTTGGACCGGCGGAAATCCTCCTGGTTTGGTCCAGTTTGATACAAGACGTGTCTGTATTATTTCGATAAAACTAAATACTTTGGCATGCACAAGTTTCGAACTCTTGACACAAAAGAATAGAAAATGAAATATAACCACCAGGCCAAATTCTTCTGTGTCAAACATTCTACTTACACTATACTTATATAATAATAATATTTAATAATTGAAAATAACAAATAGCTCTTTATAAAAATAAAAATAAAAATTAACGAATAACAAAAATGTTATACCAATAATGCATTGTAATTTGTATTTGAATGCATAAATCATTCATTGTATTTCATTTTTTTTAAAAATCATTGAATTTTTTTAAGGTATAATCACTCATTGTATTTTTTTTTTGGTGGTGTCCGGGGTTTGAACCCCGGACCTTGCATATTATGCATTGTCCTTACCAACTGAGCTAAGCTCACGGGGACATAGGAGTAGGTGATGGTAAACAAATATTTTTAGATTTCTCAAGCATAGAAACTTACAGAAGTTATTCAAGACCAGCCTTTTAAATAAATCAGGATCCATCATGCCCTCCGCTGAAATCAAAGTATTTAACCATGACAAAGCATATGGTGAACGAGATGAAACTTCATAAGCTGCTACCAACATTGCCCCTAAAGGAACAACAGGGACACTCAGAGCCTGTGCAGGATCAGCCTGTTTAAAAATAACTTAATTATTGCCTTGACAGATAGACCTCTCGAGGGTGTAACCAGAAACAAATAAAACTATCAACTTACAAGAGGCACGAGTAACTTCAAAGTTGATTTGGATGATGTATAGTCCAGAGATGATGCCAGTGTAACTACTGCAGCCAATTTGGGTTCTTTTCCTTCAAAACCTTGCATGAGATGAAAATGATAACACAGATGATAAATAAGTAACTTAATAACTTACATATTTATTTTGTAAATGTCTAAACAGATCTATATGTTTGTGTGTCTCAATATAGAAAGGGGCCGTGCTACCTGTAGACCTAGATTTATACCTCTATGTATGCTCACTAGTAAATATGCCATGAGGAATGCTAAGGTCACACTCTCAAATACACTCCTATACTATTAAGCCATGTCATGCCCATTTTTTATTCTATTAATTGGTAACCGGATACCTAATGAGAGATATCATCCTTTTTAAATTTAAATTGTTTATCATTGGCCATAGAGGATATCATGAGGTGTAGCCAACCCCACATTGTGTGAAAAGGCTTTTGTTATATCACTACAGACTCCATCAGAACAAAAAACAAAGTTAATGATTTTCATTGACAAAGTTGTTAGTTGTCATTTTCTCCACAAAGTAAATATTGTACTAAAAACCAATTCAAAATTTCAAAGTCTTGACATCTAATAACTGGATAAACGATGGTATAATTGGTCAGCCAACAATAGAACAGAGACAACGTATCTGCCACAGATGGCCACCGTTATGATATCAACCTACTATGGAAATTTCCAAATCCTACACCTTCGCTCGTAATTAAAAAATAATTCGAGATTATAGTTTAGACAATAATGGATGTTGGTTGAGAGAGCAAAAAATAAGATGATAACAAATAAAAGAAAAACGGTCCATGGTTAATCAACACTATAAAAAGCTGGAAACTTACCAAACCGTGACAACATTGAATACAGCAAGATGCCACCCATGGAGTGTCCAATTGCAAGCAATTTTCCATCTTTTGGCATGCTCTGTCTCAAAATGTATTCAATCTGTATAGATAAAACAAAAAAAAAATGGCATATAAGAATAAGACATATGCAGCCAGAGAAAGTTTCCTCCGAATATCACAAAAAAGAAAAGGATTGCAGTTCATTTATTTGTTAACCAGTGAAAAAGGAATTATGAATGTGTAACAATCCAACATGAACAGATGTCCCCTCACCGCTGCAGGAACATCTTCTTCCAAGTAATGATCAAAGTCCCAATTGTATTTCACCATCAAATCCAGTTGCTTCTGAAAATCCTCTATTGTAGAAGTAAAGCGAGCTTGCAAATCAAATAATGGAGGAGAAACGGATAACTGACCTGCCTCAATAATATTTACCAGCTTTTCACTCAGATCAGTTATTTGACTAGTAATGCCTGAATTTGGTCTCGTTTCCAACAAAGTTGCAAGCTTTCCCCTCACCTCGTTGAATTGTTCATATAATGGAGAATCCACCAAAAGTTTTGAAATCTGATCAAGTAATTTGGCAGACATGACCTTTGCTTGACTTTCACCAAGAAACCCAGAGACTCTTTCTGACAAACGCATAAGAGTCTCAGACAATTTAGCGACCAGCTTTGATTCATCCCAAGCAGTAGCTAACCTAGCCAGATCTCCTATGACAGCCACATTCTCTGTTTCTACTCCTTCTGAGACAGAACTGTAAGGTTTAGATACAGTACCAGATATGTTATCCAATTCCATTTTCGAAGACATGGGTCCAGTGGTTGCATTTTCCAACATATCTTCCATCTTCTCAGACATTGCATGGGCAGACTGCTCAATATCTTTGGAATTTGATTCCTGAACACTCAACCCAGCTCCTCGTACTTCAAGAACCCAAGTCTCAAATCCCTGACCTGACATGTGACGTGCAAAGGATGACTGCAGTACATATCATGTGTTAGTATGAAGCCTTATATAAAAATCCGGAAAAATATGTAATGCTTGATAAAATACAACTATCCAGCTATGATTAGGCAGAGAGTATCATTCACTCAAACATAGTTTAATTGCATAAAATGATACAGAGGAAAACTAAAAATTTAACCACAACACTATGGTGGAAGGAAAAACAGAGAAACAAAAGATGCATCTTCAGTGCATTCTTTAAAGGAAGAGGATTTCGGATTTCACTATCAGAGTGCAATTTAAAACAGTATATTAGTATCTCAATATCAACACTCAAGAGTCTCTAGTTCCTTTGTTCATATCACATATTATATTCTCATTCTCATATTTTACATCCATAATTCCTAATGATAAAGAAAAATATTTGGGTGCGAAAAATATACAGGAAAAATAAAAACATGCATATAAAATGGCAATAACAACATTTCAGATATGTGTGTCGTTTGATTGCCATACTTGTGATGTGAGACTTTACTTACGTTGAATCATCTAATTGACCAATTTCATGTGCCAGAAAATATTTCAGGCAGCACAAGCAACTTATCTTCCAAACAATGATAAAATAAAACAACAAAATCCATTCCCACTGTGTGGATCTGTTATTTCCTATCGTGTATTAAGTTCAAATTTAGACTGTTTGCCTCTAAACATAAAAAAATTCTTGCTCTATGCCTATTTCTTACTACAAGACTATGCTCTATAAGATTAACCTTTCGTACTAGTGTTTCTGTAGCTCTTCTAATGAAAAAACACAAACACCAGTAAAATTTTAGATGCAAAATAAGATTACTAGAAAGCGAGGAAAAAGAAAGGTTTATTACCGTAGGCGAAAGGTCATATCCAACGGCATTAGTCCCCACTCCAGACAAGAGCAGCAGAGGATGATTTCTGGGAGGTGCCTGCGAAACAAGTACCAAATTCAATTAGAGATCATAAACATTTACCTAGATTATCTAGATTTTAAGTTCAATATTTATATTTATTATTGCAGTGCATATCTAATCAATGTCTAAATTATCTAGATTTTAACATACATGATCATTAAAATAATATCACATAATTCAACAGTTGAATGGTGGAATTCGCATTCCATAAAAAGATATATGAGTGTTGTAAGTGTCTAATTATTAAGCCTGGTATCAGATTTTTATAAATGGTAAATTTTATTAATTCAGTTATTGCTTGAACACTTTCAAGTTTATAAACTAATTGATATTCATTGGAGAAATTGAATGAAGAGTGGAACAAAGTGAAAGTAAAGGGAAAAAGTAACCTGAGGAGAAGGGTGGTAGCGCCAGAGGGCGAGTTTCCAATCGGAGTTGTGGACGGAGACATAGTGGAGTTCGTCGGCGGTGCATATGGAAGGCTTATCGCGGACGGCGGTGGAGAAGGCTCTAAGACGAAAAGGAGCGGTGGCGCGTGGGTAACGACGGAAGGTTGTAGAAGAAACTTTGCAGAGAGAATACATTGGATCGTATTGTATGATTCCCATCTTTGAAATTTCAATTTCGGTTTTCCAATTCCAATTGTTATTTTTATGGCGGTTGACATTATCTACACAGAGTTACTATATGGAGTAGTAACTTTTCCCACCTAAGATCAATTTCGGATTCACACATTTATTTAAAAAATATTGCAACACACTTTTTTAAATTTTTTTTTAGGGTTAATAGCGTTTTACCCAAATATAGGTCATTTCCAGTTTTCCTCCTATACTTTTTTTTAATTTCATCCTTGTAATTTGAAGATTTTTTGGTTTTGGACCTTCGTGGAAAATATCACCTCCTGTAATTTGAGCAAATTTGGGTTTACCCCCTTGTAATTTGAGCAAATTTCGGTTTACTCACCTGTTAATTTGAGAAAATTTCGGTTTACCCCCTGCCATATCTTCGGTTTTGTACGGTCAAAATTCATGAAGGTCCAAAACCAAAAATCTTCAAATTATAAGGACGAAATTCAAAAAAATTATTTTACATGGGGTATAACCGGAAATGACCTGTATTACAAGTGAGTAAAACACTATTTACCCTTTTTTTTATTCTCTAAATTTATAGATACGAGTTCCGCCAAATTTATATTTTTTAGGGAAAGATAACTCATTTCATTTCATCCAAAATAATAGAATGAATATAATATGGAGGATGATAGAAAGTAGTGGAACATAGACGCTCGAGCAAGATTATAAGCGACTCTATTAGCTTGTCTCTTAACATAAGCTAGAGCATAACTAGCATTGGAAAAAAGCAAAGTCCCGCAATCAGAGAGTAAAATTCCTAACTCATTCACATAAGAGCAATTACCATGTACTGCATTCACAACTAGCTGACAATCAGTTTCGAATACTACCCGATTGAGGCCAAGATCAAGAGAAATTTATATGGCAACAACATAATTTATTTTCAAATGAATTGATTTCATAAAATTTGCTTCGACTATAAGTGAGTTGAATATATAGTAAATTTTGTTTAAATAAATTAATGTAAAAGTGAGTTAAACAATGAATTCAAGACTAAAATTTAATTTAGAAGACAAAGAATAAACTTTAAAGGCAAAATCAAGTATAGTTTTTAACGTAAAAAAAGATAGAGTTTTATTACCACCGTATCCATAATTTTCTAAATTATAATTATTTGTTGACAAATCATTTCTCTTAGATCTTCATTTCTTCACCACTTTGCTCCACAAACTCGAGTTATATTTATCATGTGTCCCTATTAAGAAGGTGACACTCTTGTCAACAGAGAGCGCGATGTCCACCTAGAACAACAAATATATCCAGACAATATGATCTCAGTTCTGTTGCATCTCCTTCTTAATAACCTTCGCTTCGATCGCAACTGCTGCATGTAGACTTTCCCAAGATCTTCACTGAAGAAGCTGAAACATGCATGAGCAACATTTCTCCATTTTAGCATATTGTAACCGCTCCCATCTTACAGATGTTGTCATGGCAGGCTTGTTGCCTCTAAGACGGTCCAATATATGGTCCATACCTGAAACAATCAAAATTACATACACATATCAACAATACACATAACAATTAACAAAAAAAAAATAATGTTTAACGATTACTTAACAATTTGGATTATAGAATCCGTATGTATTCAGTAACAAAAAAAAATTAAATCAAACACTCATCGATTAAAGAAATGTGATCTTACCTTTATGTTTTGGTGTTTAAAAAAAGCTTGAAATGCAATGTATTCAAACCAAAAAGCTTAAAGAATCACCCAATGTGCGGTGTTTCAAATTTTAGACGGTTTGACAGAAATTATCATTGTATATAAGAATGATTCGGATTTTATAATTACTAATTGCTTTTATGGTTCAACAAATATAAACCGGAAGGAAAACAAAAAACAAAAAAGGGAGGGCGTGAAAAACCGGTACTGTGGGAAATTTTAGGGTTTATTGGGCTGAAACACCCACTAACACTAACTGACCCACCCAATTCTCTTTCTTCTTCTTCTTCCCAGCTATCATCGCCGTCGCCCGAAAATCTCGCTACCCTCTGTCAGAGCTGTTGTAATAATGTATATCGAAGAAGGAGTTGAAGTGAAAAGGTTATTCATTGGAGCAGGATGTAACAGAATAGTGAACAACGTTTCTTGGGGTGCTTCTGGTTTTGTCTCTTTTGGAGCCTCAAACGCCGTCGCCATTTTCTCCCCCAAGGTTACTCTTTTTCACTCACCCTTTTATCTTTACATTTTTGTTTCTTCTCTTTCAACTCAATTTTTGTTTTGCAGAGTGCTCAAATTTTGACCACTCTCCCTGGTCACAAAGCTGTTGTCAATTGCACTCACTGGCTCCCAAGTTCCAAATTTCTATTCAAAGGTACACTCTTTAAGTGCTTATGGCTATAATTTGTTTTTGTAAACTATCACAGAAAGTAGCGTATACGAATCTGCTAAAAACAGCTTATGAAAATGTCATAAGCTCTCTCATACAATCTCACAAGTTCTTATGTCAATAGATAAACTCAAATAAATAAATTCAAACAAGCCCTAATAATGTTATTGATGATCAATACCCTCCCATACTTTGTATACACAGCAAAAGAATTGGAACTGCATTATTTGCTATCTGGAGATGCAGATGGCGCTATTATTCTATGGGAACTGTCCCTTGTTGATGGGAAGGTACATCATGTTTCATTGTTCTTTTCTACTTTCTTTATGTCACTTGGTAGCTTTCATTTAATGTTTTTTTTTTTTGCATATTTCTATTTTTTGTGCTCATAGTGGAGGCAAGTGTCACAAATACCAAAATCACACAAGAAAGGGGTTACATGCATTGATGGAATTCTGGTTTCTCAAACTGAGGCTATGTTTGCATCTACTTCTTCAGATGGTACTGTTTGTATATGGGAACTTGTACTTCCACTGACGAGTAGTGGTAAGCCCTACCTTTCCAATGCAATGTTTACTCTTCACCGTTATGTTTGTATTTCTACTATCTTGTATATACGTTAATCAATATTTAGTCCATCATTCTAGGTGACTGTAAATTATCATGCCTGGACTCTTTTTCCGTTGGTTCTAAATCTATGGTAGCTTTATCGATGGCGGAACTGCCTGGATGTAGTGGTCAAATCGTCCTTGCAATGGGAGGATTGGATAACAAGATTCACCTTTACTGCGGGGGAAGGACTGGAAAGGTATCTTTGTCGCCATAATTATAGATTACAAACATGAAATTTCAGTTCCTTATAATTTTCTTTTTGGGAGTGTGTTTAAGTCATCCTATACCTTTTCTTCTGCCTATGAGCCCAGTTTGTACATTCATGTGAGCTAAAGGGGCATACGGATTGGATCCGGAGTTTGGACTTCTCATTACCTGTAAGCGTCAATGGAGAGGTAAACAATATTTTTCTGGTAAGTTCATCTCAAGACAAATGCATACGAATTTGGAAGATGGCATTACGTCGCTCTGCGCCAAACGGGAATGGCATATACAGGGAGGAAGAGTCAAGCTTATCATCCTATATAGAAGGTCCTGTCCTTGTGGCCGGCTCATCTTCTTTTCAGATATCCTTAGAATCTCTTTTGATTGGGCATGAGGATTGGGTATATTCGGTTGAATGGCAACCCCCTTTGGTTGCATCCACGGAAGGGGAAGCCTGTTATCAACCGCAATGCATTTTATCTGCATCCATGGACAAGACTATGATGATCTGGCAGCCTGAAAAGACTTCTGGTGTGTGGATGAATGTGGTTACTGTTGGCGAACTAAGCCACTGTGCTCTGGGGTTCTATGGTGGTCATTGGAGTCCAAATGGAGATTCAATTTTAGCACATGGATATGGTGGATCGTTCCATCTTTGGAAAAATGTTGGCGATGACAACTGGCTTACCCAAAAGGTTCCCTCTGGTCATTTTGCATCGGTGACTGATATAGCATGGGCTAGATCTGGTGATTACATTATATCAGCTAGCCATGACCAGGTATTTTAAAATACATCATTATATCAACAAAAGCTTTACTATTGATTGTGTCTGTTAAGTTATCTATTAGGATTTCATATGAAAATACCTTTTATAATTTGAAAATGTCTTCCTATATGTTGTCTAACTCGCTGTATTAGTATCTTATGATACACGCAAGTTGTTTCTCGATTTGATACAAAACTGAATCCAATTGGTACAAATCTCTAGTGTGTATTTATTTTGGACATGAATCTCATCTTGAATCCCCGATTTATTATGATGAATCTCAATTCAATGCAACGAATCCCGATTCATTCTAATGAATCACTATCTAAATTTAGTGCAAGTCAACCACTTTTTTGGTCAACTCTTTATAGCCAGCCGTTTTTTTGTTTATTTACGCATGATTTGAATCTTGAAATATTTTGAGATTAGTAGATGATCTACTAACTTATTGGTTTGCTATGTTTCTTTTGTTTTACCTAAAAATGTCACATTTTATTGGTAATGACAAGAATGTATTTTACAATTCATAATAAGATTTTATTCACAATACGAATCTCGATTTAATAACCATGGTTTAATTAGTGTAAGAACATTAGTTCTATAAACTTGGCTTTTTTGAAGAGAAAAACAACAAAATTTCAAGCCACTTGTTATCTTGAATTTGTCTTCGCTCTAAAATTGATTTTGCCGTGTGAAAATTGCAGACAACTAGAATTTATGCTCCATGGAAAGTTGAGGCTTCTCTTCAAGATGGAGAGTTTTGGTATGAGATTGCGCGGCCTCAGGTTCATGGCCATGATATCAATTGTATGACTGTTGTTCATAGTAAGGGCAATCACCGTTTTGTTGGCGGAGCTGATGAGAAAGTTGCTAGAGTGTTTGAAGCTCCATTATCATTTTTGAAAACGTTGAGTAATGCTACATTGCAGAAGTCTTGTTATTCTGATGACGACTTGACAAACATTCAGATTTTGGGTGCAAATATGTCAGCTCTTGGACTTTCACAAAAACCTATTTATGCTCAAGGTTGGTTAATTTGTTGAAATTGTTATCTTTTGTCATGCGATACATAACAGGCAGATCTTGAGATCATATTGTTTAATGTTGGTGCTCTTTCTCATTGTTATCTGCTAGTGTTAACTTTGACTGCAAAGGATTTGGTTGTATACTCGTAGTTAATTGATAGGGAATGAAATACTTGAATAAAGCTATTGGTTGGAAGCAAGCTGCAATTAGTAAATAGTTACAGCTTATAGTAAGCTGTTGCTAGGATGCAAAATAAAAGTGAATTAGTAGTTAAGGTTAGTAGTTGCTTGGTTATAGGAATATTGTGTATAAATAGGATACAATAATATAGGGGATTCACACTGATATGTAAACACTTGGTGAATAGAAAATTGGTTCTTTGTAGAAGGGAAACCTTAGAGGCAGAGTTGTCAATCAGTGGCGATACAATGCTATAGTATAACGGATTTTAATGAGTTCGCTATGAAAACCACAGCATTATCCTAGCTTCGCCATTAGGGCGATAGCGGCTGTTGTTCCTGTTTCTGCTAGCTGATGTAGCGGCAAGCCGGCAATAGCAGAAATAAAGAGAATTTTAGATAAAACCAAAGAATCCACTTGTGCACTAAACATGATCTATTTTCACCATAGGAAACTGAAGTGAAGAGTTGGTGAGTATTACTCATATATTCACCATAATACATAAAGCTTCCAATATATTATTATCTATGCTCTGCATCCATTCCCCTTTTTTTATTATTATAAATAATTGACTTATTTCAACCGCTATTTGCCCACAATTCTATCTGCTATGTCACATAGTGTATTTTGGCGGAATGCCAGTTTCCGCAATCTGCTATCGATAACATTGCTTGTAGGAGCTACGCCTCATATTCTTTAAATAGAATAGTTCTTTCTTTTCAGTTCAATTTCTTTGGTTCCTAACAGCTGTTGATAAAAAGTTACTAGAGTTAGGACATATTGTCTACGTACTTGGATGTCTGTTCCTCATATTGAGGTTATGGGTCCATCCAAATGATGGCTGGTAGTGATAACAATTAACAAAACCATAGTCATAGAAGGGCTGGTAAACTATATCTCGTTTGTAATTTTCTGATGTTAAATTTTAACTTTTAAAACAAATATATATCTGTTCTGGTGTATTGGTCTCTCCGTTTGTAAATTTGAGGATTATTATTCTACATTGCAGCTGTACATGAGACCTCTGATACAAATGGGGTTGATGGTCTGGACACCTTTGAAACTGTTCCCGACGCAGTTCCAACTGTGTTTACCGAACCTCCAATTGAGGATCAACTAGCATGGCACACACTCTGGCCTGAATCACATAAACTCTATGGCCATGGAAACGAGCTATTTTCTTTATGCTGTGATCATAAGGGTGAGCTTGTCGCTTCTTCTTGTAAGGTATGCACTGTTAGTCTAACTATGGACCTGTATAAATAGAAGAAGATTAAACACTTATATGAAATTCATTGTTTCTTGCAATTCTCATGACTATAGCAACTATATGCTGCTTATTGTGCTTTTTCTTCAATCCAATTTCTAATGCTCTTTTTTCCGACATTTGATATACATCAACTTCAACCAACTTGGCTTAGATCAGTCTCACCATTGTACACTTTACTGCTCTGTTGCTGATATTTCTACTTTAGTTGGCAACTGCTAAATAAATAATTTGTGCATTGCAGGCCCAATCTACGGCTGTGGCAGAGGTATGGCTTTGGCAGGTTGGTTCATGGAAAGCAGTTGGCCGCTTGCAATCCCATAGCTTAACAGTGACACAGATGGAATTCTCACACGATGACAACTTTCTTTTGACTGTCTCAAGAGATCGCCAGTTCTCTGTTTTTACAATCACAACAACAGGTAGACTAGTCATCATTCTCCCTAGGATGCATGTATACGTGTTTGCACCTTTTCTGCATTACTATTATGATCTTTTTTTAAATTTTGGTGACATTCTTTGGTTGACATTTGTTGAGTTTGGAGCACATAGATGTTACGAAACTGAATTGAACATTGGAGCACATTTGTTTAGTAATGTAATTTCTGCCTGAGTATAAATGATTGTTTGAATTATTTAAACTTGTCTACTAGTATAAGCGCTTGTGGTTTTGTTTGGGAGAGCTTATGGAAAGTGTGAAACAACTTAGAGTATTGCTTTTTAGGCCCCCTTAATATCTCTTTAGGCCCCCTAAAGTTACAAAAATGCCCATAATTTAATTTTATTTTCACCTCCTGTACATAAGTACCGGACATATATATAACACAACTCTCTTCTTGTTTTCTTCAAAAACAACCCTTTTCTCTCCAAACCCTGATATCCATAGAGTTGTAGGTGAAGCAAAATAACGTACAGATCCTTTCTGATATTCATGTCACACTTCATTATAGAGTTGTAGGTGGTCTCATGAATTCCAGTAACTTCCATTCCAATCATAGATGGCTGGAAAAGGACTTCTAGGCAACGGAACCTCTCAGCCCCAATTATGATAACTTGTCCATCAGGAAGTTCATAGTTTTTCTCAATTGAAGAACTTCTCTTTGCAGTCTCAAGCTCTTGTTCATAATCCAAGGCAACAAGAACAGAGGTGGTGAACAAGAAGCATTAGTGTTGCCACATTATCTACTCTAGATAATTATCACCAAATTGACCTCTTAATAATGCTTGAGTAGACAGATATAAGCTTATAATTGTTATGTTTCTTGACATGTTAAGATGACAGAACAAACAACAACATCATCTCTTGAAATTTATAAAATTGGTTTCAAATTATGTACACTTTTTTTATCTCCTCCTAGATAACAAGTGACTCAGACAATTTGCTCACGACATTCAAGAATGCAGTGTGAAATATAACCTGTATAAAAGATGAGAGAAACATATATGTATGTGTGATAACTTTGTATTGTGTGAAGAAATGGTTTGGAGTGAAAAGGGTTAGTTTTTGAAGAAAACAAGAACAGAGTTGTGTTTCTCTCAAAAAAAAAGAAGAGAGTTGTGTTATATATATGTTCGGTACTTATGTACCGGAGGTGAAAACAAAATTAAATTATGGCCATTTTTGTAACTTTAGGGGGCCTAAAGAGATATTAAGGGGGCCTAAAAAGCAATCCTCAGCAACTTATGACTTGTTCATAAGCGGTTTTCAGATTATGTTGATAAGGTAGCTTATGAAAACAGCTTATAGCTTAAATGAAAACAATTTGACTTTATTTTAGCTTTTGTTATAGAAATAACTTATGCACAAACATTTATATGATAAGCGCTTATGTTTTAAGCGCTTAATTAAGTTGTTCATTCAAACAGGGCCCTGGGCATTTATTTTACGCGTTTAGCGCTGCAAAAGTTGCATGTTTTCTTATTAACTACTGCAACTTAACTGAAATACTAATCACTCAATTGTGGTCTGTAGGAACCGGTGAAATTAGTTATAGTCTTCTTGCAAGGCAGGAGGGACACAAGCGGATTATCTGGTCATGTTCTTGGAACCCACACGGCCATGAATTTGCAACAGGTTCACGCGACAAGACAGTGAAAATCTGGGCCGTAGAGAAGAAATCTTCATCAGTAAGACAGCTTATGACTTTACCTCAATTTACGAGTAGTGTGACAGCATTGTCTTGGGTTGGTCTCCCTAATCGAAGAAATGATGGAATTCTAGCTGTTGGAATGGAAAACGGCCAAATAGAATTGTGGAGTCTGTCCTATAACAGACAAGAGGATGGAAGCATTTTAGTACCGGGTTTCGCCACTGCTCTTCTTGTTCGCGTAGATCCTTTTATATGTCATGCCTCTACAGTAAACCGTCTGGCGTGGAGGAAAACCGAGGAAGATCACAAGAGTCTACAACTTGCTTCTTGTGGAGCTGACAATTGTGTAAGAGTGTTTGATGTAACTGTGTGAGTAATTTAGATTATTTTCTTCCCCTTATTTTTTTGATATATCTGTAGAATATTTTTTACTCCTATAGTATAGGTATGCCAACAAATTTCTCCCTGATTGTGTTCCTCTTTGAGAAATATGAATTATTATTATTATTTTTTCTTTCTTTTTCACATGAAGTATTTTTGCTAAATAGGTCGAGTTTTAAGGTGATAATATTATTTTTTTGTGTTCTATGGTGGCAATGATGTTCGTTAGGACCTCATACATACTACTCAAACCCCTTGCGACTAGACCAATCCTAGTGGCTTTAAGGTGATGGTACTTTATTATTGTAAAAAATGGTAATAATATTAATTACAATCATTAGATACAAATTAAGAATCCAGACTAATCTTAAAATCTTGTGACAATCTCTTTACCCACCGTTCTATGCTATCATTGGAAAATTCTATCCGCACCAGTCAGCAGTTGGTCACTTTGTTGTGTATAAATAAGGAAAGCGGCAAAAACAAACTTGTTTGCCATTAGCTGCAATATTTGACAACTTCTTGATTGATGGTATTAGATTTTTTTTATATTTAAAAATAGGAAAAAAGGATATGCATATTATAAAACCAAAAGGAATTGCAGAGATTGAGATATTATTCTTCTATCTGATTTTTAATGGTCGTTATGAATGACTAAATATAGTTGTCAATCCTTTACCATTTCTGTATGTCCCTGAAGAGTAGACTCACAAGTGCATGTATATATGCTACAAATATACCATTGGAAATATGTAATCTGGCGATGCCTTTTATCAAAAAGCGTGCCTTTGTGTAGTGGTGCACAGTCGGCCAATTATAGAGTTTACTGCAGTGGGGTGAGCTGGAAAAAATGTCCATTTTGACCGTATCAAGGTGATGAAAAATGTCCATCTTGTCAAAAAAAAGGTGATGAAATTAAATTAAATGTGGTGTCAGTTGAGGTTTGAATAGGTCCGATGAAGGTGGCCAACATTTTTTTATAAGCATCTGTTATGTTTGAGGTTTTCACCGTTCAGTTCGTCGAAAAATTTGTTTGACATAAGATGGGTCAGGGTCGGTCTAAAGGTTACGTGTTTCAAGCAAGAGCTTTAGACCTTAAAATTTTAGGTTTGAGAAGGACCTCGAAATATCTTACTTTATTTATAAATAGTATATAATATGATAATTTATGAATGAGTGATTCCCAAGTTGAGTTGGTAAATGTAAATGACCTCACAATAAAAATTGTTTTATGCCTCTAAATTTGTTGGGCTGACCCTGAGATGGATCATCTCCTTTCAAGTGAGTATTTGTCATACGCAAGACTCATGAATCAAACCTCTAACCATTTTGGTTGTGGTAAGAAAGTTTTATTTTGAATACATTCATATAAAAGTGAGTTGAACAATAAGTTTAAATCTGAGAATCAATCATACAATCCGAAGCTACAAGTAAAATAAACTCTAGAAAATAAAAAAATCAGTTCTACTTTAGAATAACCAAACATATCAGAATTATTTTTACATCTCTAGAATCAAAGTTCTTCAAAACTAAAATCAAACATACACTTAGTGTCGTAGTGATCGTGACAAATCTATAGTGAAACCAAAAAGACACGTACAAAGTGTCTGAATCTTTCCCACTTGAACAAAACATACTTTGGTATATTCCGTTTCCTTTACTTGCATATATTGAAGTTTCTCCATTTTAATCTTTTGCGGCGCAAAACATAGTTAACTCTTTCAAGTGGGTCCCTTGGCGGGGAGTCCCCTGCTTGTTGCCTTCCTCAATTGAGTGCTAGTAGTTACAGTTCACCAATCCGTTGAAAGTTAGAACGGAATCAAAAAATTTATCGGATGAGTTATAGATTCCTTTTCCATCATATGATGGAATTTAGTTCTTGGAAGCAAAGGTTAAGAAGCATTAAAACATCACATTGAATTCGGTGGGACGGACGTATACACACCTTCCTTCCATGCTTTTCTCATATGGGTTTCCATGACCATCCCAAGTTCTCATTTTTAGAGTGAGGCTCATTTGGTCACCAATAATGCACCAATTATATACATTGAATTTGCATCAGATAAGCAACAAAAATCAGCTTGTGGATTGGTGATGGACCCTGAACACCGTTGACTTTGAAAATTGCTTACCCCATCTATTTTTTGGGTGATAATGTTAACAATGAATGTCATGACTCATAAGGATGCAATAAGTTAATTGAAGCTTAGTCAGCATCAACTACAAGCCCGATAAGTTAATTTCAAATCAAAGATGACAACATTTGAGTGTAGGCAGCGGCTTCATCGTGCAAACGTGTAGCTGAATAATAATATTTAGATTTAAGCATACTTTATGTTTGTTTGTTTTTTTTTTTGACAAAACTTTATGTTTGTTTGTTTTTAATCATATACTATGCATTATTTATATTTGGTTCAATTCAAACGTAACCAAATTTGTACGTTTCCCAAGCACACAAGCACCTCATCCATACCTCTGAACCTCGTACAATTAATTAACCACTAGTATCTAACTATAGTGCTCAATTCAATACAATAAAACATCTCATTTAACGTACTTTACCACCAAGGTCACATGAAATTCAGTAAAACCGACATATGCAACGTGCACTCTGTTATGTAAGGTTTTATTATTCTTGAAGTTCACTATACGTCAAAATTCGCCATCAATCAACTTCTTTGTTTTAATACGATTGTATTTGTATCATCCAATTGTGTCTTGGTCAAGAAAACTACAACTATCTAGCTTCCGTTAGTATCAGCCCATGGTATTGTTGTTCCTGTCAGCATCGTCTGATGTTTGATTTCAGAACCACTATGTGTCTTAACAAAGAAATTACATCCTAAGTGAGAAAATTACAAACGCAGTGTTTGTCTGCTGTGATTAGTTTTTGTTAGACTTTCTAATAATCTCTGAGATCATACTCTGCAGCTTGAAAAGTTCATATAAGGGTTCTATTTTATATTGAATCAAAGTTGTAATCATACCTAGCAAAAACATTGATTATACTCCTAATGTCGGCATAGAACCTCATTGGTTGATCGTTTTTAACTACCTTTGTCAGCACGCTCCCAGCCTTGAGGTCAGCCCTGCGCACAACTCATTTAGACTTTATGTATTAACCAACAAAAAGGAAAGAGCAAAGCTCTACGAAATGTCTAGCTTTCATCCAGAAGAAGCAAACTTGGCAAAGACATTTTTGTTTAGGCATTCACAGAAAAATCCAGCATATCAGCTGAAATGTGTGATTTTCCCACATAGAAAACGAATAAGGGGAATGAGAATACTAGGTAAATGTGTAAATTTCATTCGTGACTACTCAAATGAAACTTGTGGTCATTTCGAGCTGTTGTCTTACAAAGAATCAAGATGCTAGTTCAATCAAGGCTCCGAAAGGCCACATCCAATTGAACTCGTCAACAAGAATAGTTTGTCAATAGCCAATAGCCATAAATCATAGACCATGTCAAGAAACAATGCCCCGCAAAATTATATGACAATCATTTCAGGAATTGATATTTGAACTTCACAAATATAATGTTTCAGACTTCAACTTATACAGTATAATAACCTTGGACCGATTTCCTTTCCTATGAATTATGAAATACAAGAAAAAGTACAAAGATAAACACAGTTTCTTATTTTCTATGGCAAATACATACCACAAACAGGTAGCAAACACGACGACCCAACGAGAACTGCATATATAAAACATAAAAGGAAACCAAACCAATTTTTCAAAATTGTTTCTTTTATGAACTTGCTTATAGTGGCTGTGAGGTTCTTATCTGCTGCTTCATGCCGTCTGACGGATGCTGTGCAGGAACTTCCGGCTGCATCATAGTAGCAGCTGCCATGGTTTGGTACTGTGAAGGCATTGTGGGTGCCATAGGCTGAGAGTAGTATACTTGAGCAGGATCAGCATATTCATAAGCATAACTGGCAGGGGCAGCAGAATTAGGAGCCATGGATTGAGACGGATGGTGGATCTGAGAGTAAGTGACATACTGCTGTTGATGCTGACTTGTAGGAACTTGCACAAATTGAGGACTGCCTCCAGGTGCAGCTCTGTAAGCAGCGGCCGTCATTTCAGTTTTGGGTAGGGGAGCACTTCTAATGGGGTTGTAAGCTGCATTTTGTTGAACCAATGTGGTGGGGTTTGGAGGATTTTGGGGTCTGCTAGAAGGGATTGTTGTGGCAGATTCACCCATATTAGCCTGCTGCACAGAAATATTGTAACCTTGTTGGGGCTGTCTTGCAGGTACATAGTAAACCTGGTGATGGGGCTGTTGCTGTGAAGGATATACAGGATAGTATGTAGGAATTGTAGGGTTATGATGAATGTAGTGTCCCCCATGAATAAACTGCTGCTGCTGATGATGTTGAAGCTGTTGTTGCTGCTGCGGCTGATGTTGAGGTTGTGGTTGCTGCGGCTGATGTTGAGGCTGTTGTTGCTGCTGTTGGAGTTCGAATTGTTGTTGCTGCTGCTGGAGTTCAAATTGCTGTTGCAGCAAATAACCAGGGTCCTGTACATGTTGCTGCACCTGGATCCTACCATGTGGATCAGACAAATTGAGTTTCGTATCCACCCTTGTAGTTCCAGGTTGAATCTGAATTTGCTCTTGATAAACAGCAGGTTTTTGACGTGACATCACATTTGAAAGACTACTATCACTGCATGATCAAAAACAACCACCAACAGCCTATTTCAGATATTGCTAAACCACCACTCTAGGTTTATAATAATCAAAGCAATTAACAGCATACACATCAGTGCAATTAACAACATACACATTAATGAATTGAACAATCCTATGTAAATAAACATTAAAAATAAGCCATATCACAAATATAAAACAGAGAAATTACAAAAACAGGCACATGGAAAGAAGTAAAAGCAAACCTCGAAACTGAATCAGGAGAAGGCAAATCCGAGCCACCGCCACTTGACTTTTGTTGAAATTGAGGAGCTTGTGACTGTGTTTGTGCTTGTGACTGTGCCTGTGCCTGAGATTGTGCCTGAGTTTGAGCTTGAGTTTGATTTTGAGCTTGAGGTTGAATTTGAACAACCTGTGGCTGAGGAGTTGGTGGTTTTCTATATCCCACAGGCACACCATGATCCGATCTCTCATCATCAGAGAATACCCTATTCTGGTAATCACCAACAACCACAGCAGAACCAATTGGAACACCAACGGCCGCAAGCGTAGTTGGCACCGGAGGATGAGGCGGTGAAGACATGACAGCAAAACCCTCATCCTGTAGCCTCTGTCCAATACCACCAACACCAACAACCATTTGAGCAAACTGTTCATCAATCCCCAAAACCTTCTGATCCTGCTGCTGCTGCTGCTGTTGCTGTTGCAATTGTTGCTGCTGTTGAACCCTAACACCACCAGAACCACCATCTTCAACATGCACCCTAATAGGAGGCAAATTCGCCAAAGACGGAGACGAAGAAGTCGAACCAAAGGACGAAGAAGTCTCCATCATAGGCGAATCAGGAACAGAATGAACATCCTGCTTCAAATTCTTACAATTCCCAAAAGATCCAGGTTGAGAAACACCATCAGGAGCTTCACCAGTGGAACCTTGTTCAATATGATTATTCCCAGCAACATCATCATCAAGACCTAAAAGATGATTCACAGAAGAAGCAGCAGAATCAGAAAAACCTCGATTAAGAGATGATACGGCACCGTTTATGGTATCAAAGAACCATTCACCGGATCTAGCAGTAGGATCGAGAATTTGCGGTGGAATTGACTGAGCAGACTCAGGTTTCGATGGAAACAGAAAAAGACGAATTCGCGAGGGTTTCAAAGACGAATTCGTAGAATTCGTTCGATCGTATTCATCGATCATATTTTCTAAATCTTCATCGGTTGAAACCGAAATTAACGAATCTAGGTCTTCGTTTGGAAGCTGATACTTGAAAGTGAAAGGTCTTCCATTAAGCAAGGTTTTGGAGAGGCGCGTGGATAAATCCGCAAGTGAGGTGGCGCGTTCAACAACGACGATGCGAGTGTCACCGCCGACGTAACATAGAGCTTTGTCGGTTGGACGAGGGACGATGTGGCCGCCGTAACTGCACATCAGACGGAGTTTGGTTGTGGCTGGAGGGAAAGGTTCGTCCCATGAGTCGTTGTTGCGGGAACGAGGAGAGGAATCAACGGAATCGGGGTAGTTGAGGTGTGGTGGTGGTGGGGCCACGGTGGATAACGGTGGTCCGGTTGACGGCGTTGGAGGTTGGGGTTGCGCCTCCATGAGGATGATCGATGAAATGAAATGAAATGAATAATAACTGAATGAGTTTTTTATTTTTTTTGTGCTGCTTGTTGCTGCAGTGCAGCCCCTTTTTGCAGCGCAAAAATAAAAGGACGAAAAAGAGGGCTTATTTCACACAATTTGTTGCTGTTATATAGTGCTAAGTTGTTACTACTACTTCACGCATGATGAAGATGATCCTCTTTTTCATTTTTTTAATCTTATTAATTAAATTGATATTTTCCTAATTTAAATTCATATTTCTGTATTTTAATTCCTTTTATAAACTTTTTTATTCATGCATTTAGAGTTAATCTTGAACTAATTAAGATTAAGCATCTATTCGATGAAGATTGCGGCAAAAAACCGTGGCAACATGGAAACTAAACGTTGGAGATTCTCATTTCGCGTTGAAAAAACACACTAAAACGTGGGAATTGGTTTCCAAAAGCGGTTTCAAACACACTTAAGTTTTTTTCCTTCGGCGATTTAATGCTACTAATATCGTCGCATTTGAGAAACACTCGTAGTTTATTTTATGTGACACATTTGAGTTGTGTGTTGTTTTTAATGCATTAACTAGTTGAATTGATTTCAATGATAATATTAGTATATTTATTTAATAACCGTATAAAACTCAAATATGACATGCATTGTGAGACATGAGAGTATGTCTTTATTAATTATAGTTAATGAACCAGTCAAGCGAAGTGAAGTGAAAAATATAAAAATGAATAAGAAAAATGTAAAAATGAAAAGTAGAATAAGAAAAATGTAAAAATGACAATAAATAAGATGTAATTGGTATGAAAGATGATATTCGTACTTGTGACAACTTTCTCTCTCACACTCGCATTATATTTATATTATCTCTTTTTTTTTCTCTCTATTGTTTTTGACCAATAAGAAAAGAGAAGATGAAAGTTGTCACAAATGGTTGTATAAATATCTCTACTCGTCTTATAGTCATGGTTGTTACTACTTCACGGATATGGTCCTCTTATTCCTTTTTTTTAATATTATTAATTAAATTGATATTTTCTTCTGGACCATTTTTTTTATATATTTTCCTATTCAAGATTCATATTTTTATATTTTACTTATTTTTATAAACTTTTTTGTTCATCCCTTGAAAAAAATGCGGCAAAAAACTTAGTAAAATTTAGCAAATGGTAAGTGAAAATCACGGCAAAAAACCGAGGCAAATGAAGTGAAATTCAATAAATAAAAATATATTATTAAATAAAAATTTCATTGCTATTCTAAAATCACTATTATTTTGAGAAAAAAAATGTTAGAGTGATAAAAAAAAGTTGTCACTTTAACATTTTTATTGTTTCTCAAAATAAGATAGTCATTTTAAAACACTAACATATTTGCTATTGAAAAAGGTGTTTAGTACTTCACATATGATCCTTTGTTTCCTTTTCTTAATTTTATAAATCAAATTGATATTTCCTTTTTTTAATTGTATTAATTAAATAATATTTCCTATTTTAAATTGATAATTAGCGTCAATTTTTTTTATATAGTTTCCTATTTTAATTCCTTTTATAAACTTTGTATTCATGCATTTAAAAGTTATTCTAAAACTTAGTAAGATTTAGCATTTGTTGAGTGAACACCGCCATAAAGTAGAAACTAGTCATTAAAACTTCTTATTTCACGGCGAAAAATATATCAAAACATGAAAATTGATTTTTTACTGTAGTGATCGGAATTTGAACCTCGTTGCATAAATTATGCATTATTTCTATCGATTAAGTTAAACACAAACATAAAAATTGGTTTACAAAAGTGGTTTCAATCTGATTATTGTGTAAAAGAAACGCCGCGTTCCAACGCATTTTTTTCCAATTTTTTTACAATCGAAAAAACATTTCTATACACACAACAATTAATCTCATTAATTTATTTTTTGATTTGTTTATTGTTTTACGCGTTTTGGAAAAAGGAAAGTTAGGATTGAGCACTGTGGGAAAGGGCAAGTGACGTGAGGAAGGTTTGAGTTTGACAGCTAGTTTACGGGTTGGACCTGGCTGTGCCTTGGTTCTTTCTGTTGTGTCCCTTTACAGAATCAGCACACTATGCTTAAACAAGTAACTTTATCCAAATTAATCAAAAAATTAAAACAATCTTTTGTCGGGGAATTAAATTATTAATGGATTCTCTCCAAAAAAAAAACTATTAATGGAGTAATATTAATGGCGTTAATATGGAGTAGTAAATCCTTGTCAACAAAAAAAAAATGGAGTAGTAAATCCTTAACATTTTTTTTGAATAAATCTTCAACATCTTTGTTCTTTTTATTTTTACAGCAAAAAAGGGATTAAGTGAACAGTTTATTATGCAGTTTTTTCTTTTACCAAAGTTTATTATGCAGTTAACAGCTAAGTTTAGTAGTAAAAAAATATGAAATGCACTTTTCATTCTCTAATTTGGTTGGTTGAGTACGCATGGTGTTTGGAGTTTTAAATAATCAAAAGGATACACGGAATCAAAGTTTAGATGACTAAATAATGACAAAATCATATTTATTTATTTTTTGTTGAGGGAATTTACTTAATTGTACCATTTTGGCTGAGGAAAAAAAACTTTTGTACTAATGGAAACGAGTCGCTACTGACTGACTTGTGAGATACACAATCTTTTTATCCACATATATCCATTTATCTTGATCATACTCTCTAGAAATGTATTATGGATGGCAATTGGACCCAAGTTCAGTGGACATCCACAAAAAATATCTATGATGGATAGGTAAATACCCGCATTGTTGGGTATGGGCATGAGCACGGGCAATTACCCACAAATTTGAACGGGTATGGGTGCGAGTACGGGCACTCTAGTACCCACCCTGCCTCATGCCCGCACATTATATATACTATACCAATAATTTTATTTATATTAAATTTAGTTAATTAATCCAAAGTCTTTGATATTTATTGTAATATGCACTTATTTTTTATATTTTAGATGTTTTTATTTGGCTAAATAATATGATGTAATATTTGATATGTTGATTTAGAATATTTCATATCATATTTTAATTATGTTGTGATACTTTTTATTATTTATTATATTTTTGTTGTGAAAGTGCGGGTAATGGGTTCGGGTACAGGCTCTTAGATACTCATAGGGAATGGGGACGGACACCAAACTTATTGCCCACGAGGGTATGGGTTTGGGTATGGGGATTTTTTTTGAAATGCGGGTACGTGGAGGGGCACTATAGTACCCTACCCAATGGGTACCCATTGCCACCCCTTGATTGGTCACAAGGCAACCGGTAACACACGTGAAGTGTCTGCTCCCGTTCTGGTATAAAAACCAGAGTTTTTCTTAAAGGTTGAGTGATCTAGGTCATCTCCAAAAGATGAAACTTTTAGGGAAAATCAAGAGTTACAAGTTGAGATCTTTTGGGTGAGTGGCTAGGGTTGAGAAACATAAATACCCTGGATAGTGAAGATTTACTGGAGGAATGATCTAAGTTTTTTCTCTTATTTTGTTGATATTATCATTGAGGGGTTGAAAGTTGAATTGAACGAAATTATGGATTGCTCGGAGATAATTTGGTCATTTTTGCAACTCTCTTTAGAGAAAGCGCGAAACGGTAGATATTAGAGTTTGTTATTAGAGAACTCTTGTAGCTATTTTATTTTAGGCTTAATTAATGATGTGGTCCCTTAAGTTATTTGTTGGTTACATTTTAGTCTCATAAGTTATTAACGTTACAATTTGGTCCCTTTAAGTCATCTTCCGTCAACTAAATAAATTCTCACCGCCAAAACCGTTAACTCAATGTCTAAGGTGGATACACATTGCAAGTTATCACGTCAGCGTTCACATGTGCCTATTTAACGTTTTGGCAAAAGACCGGCGGAGAGGATTTATTTGGCTAACAGATACTAACTTAAGGGACCAAATTGTAACGTTAATAACTTATGGGACCAAAATGTAACCAACAAATAACTTAAGGGACTAAATCATTAATTAAACCTTTATTTTAACTTTTAAACCAGACACTAAATCAAACAAGTGAATAATATTGATAGACCTTACATTTTCAATTTGTGGGCACCCATCTATAAAGGGTGTACTTTTTTCCTCAATCTTGATTCTGGTAAACTAAAATATCTAGCTTTGTCGTGATTATATATGTTTGTGTTATGTATGTCACTAGAAACTATATAAAATATTTTGTTAAAAATAGAAACTAAAAGAACGCACCTTTGTAAGAAATTTGTCCTTGCCAATTTAGTTGGGTTCCACTGTGAAATACGCTAGGGATATGAGCTAATCTAGGTCGCCTACATTGATGAGATTCATAACTAAGGGGTATTTGTGTACCATCATGTTGGATTAATGCTGCTGCAACATCTGCAACAATAGTAAATGAAAACAATTAACTAATAAGATCACGTTGAAGTACTGGAATGTCACCTTTACCATCATCAGCTTTTATTTTCATTGTTAGTAGATCATTTCCTCCCTTATCAAGCATCCACTTAACCATTTCTGTATCATCTGTTGATTTAGCAGCAAGAGCAAACGGTGTGTATCCCTCCCAGTCTTTCTCTGTCAGCAATCCACCCATTTTAACCAACTCCATCATGATTTTATCTTGTCCTGCATCAACTGCAACATGAACAGAAGTCCATCCATTAGCGGATGACTTTTGCGAGATAATATCTCCGTCATTCCTGATAAACAAAATCGCGTCATTCCACATGCCTTTCTTCACTGCCACATGAAACATGTCAATATCACTTTGAAGACCTCCTTGCTCAATATCATTGCATGATTTGTCTGCACTTAAATCTTCGCTAAAAACAGCTTTTAAGTGATTCCAAGCCTCTTGTGCTGTCACACAATTTCTTATTTGGCGTAGAGTATAATGGCCACATGATAGTTGAATAGCATGTAAGGCTTGACCATTTTTTGATTTCCAACCAAACTGTTTAGGATTGATATCACCCTCGACAATATTGTCCCAAAGATCTCTGCCAATCAGATAATTCTTGACATGGACACTCCAATCCAATAATTACCTCTTGTAAGAACTTCAAGAACTATTCTGGTTGATGCAATATTTGCAACTGCCATTAAGATCTGCCCAAAATATCCCAATTTAAAAAATAAAATGAATAAGGAGTAACATCATAGAGATAGGATAAAGGTACGTTTGATTTCACTTTTGACGAGACAAAAATAAATTTAGACAACTAAATTGATTTCGACTTGCTTGCTTTTTCCGGATCGAAATTAATTTTCACTCCATAATTGATTATAATTTACCGCTAGAAATTCAAATTTTTGGTGCAAATAAGTTGTAGAGACAAAAGTTCCAACTTCTATCTTTAAGCTAGAGTTATTAATTCTATAAGACACATTAATTTTGCTTAACAACCAAGGTTATTAAAATCATTTATAATAACTTGATTTCTTATTTATTTTTTTGACAAACAATTTCTTATTGTTTCTTCATAATTTCATAATGTAAATTTTTCAATATTTTTAGGTAATGAATTAGTTTATTCTATAAATCAAATTAACCACCAATAAATTAGACAGCACATTTGTTCCCACTATTTGCCGTGGCAGTAACAGCGTTTACTTGATTTTTGCTCATTATGCTGAAATAGATAAAACACTATAGACCACTGCCAATATCTTATGTCGCGGCCGTTTCTGCCGTAACCGGCTATTTTTTAAAAACCTTGATAACAACATCTAAATATATGTGAATAAAAAATCTAAATATATAAAAAAATAAGTCAAGCCCTCAACTCAACAATTTGTTATAGGTTTAAACAGGTCTTTCGTCCCTGCAAATATAGGTCATTTGAATTTTCGTCCATGAAGTTATTAATCCTTCCATTTTGCAATTGTAAATATTAGGCTTAATTACACTTTTGGTCCTCGCATTTTGACCAGCTCGCGAAAATGGTTCTGCCTCTTTCAAATCGAACAAAACCGTCCCTAAACTATCATATTTTTGCAGTTTTAGTCCTACCTCCTATGTTCAACTCTAGAAACGCAAAGAAATGACAGTTTTAGACCTACCCCTATGCTCAACCCAAGTGGCCTTTTTTTCTTAATCCAAGTGACCTTTTTTTCATTAACCCAAGTGGCCTTTTTTTCATTTTATTTTCTTCATCAAATGTTAATGTATCTTAAACCATATTAGACTTGGTTTCTTTTAACTAAAAATGATCAACCTCACTTTGTTTTATTCTTCTATACCTTGCGGTTCCTCAACCCTTCTAAAAACCATTTTCAAAAACTTTAAAATTAACTCAACTCACCAAATAATTTTTTTAAGTGAACTACTTGATTTTGATCCCATTCTTTTTTGTAAGTAGGCAAAGGATTTTATCATTCCAAATCAGTAAAAAATACCAAAAACATGCTTCTTCTCTCTCCATTCTTCACTTAATTTTGTAAGCAATTATTTTCAAAATAAGCAATTAATTTAGCACAAGATAAAGTAGGCAAGAGGCTCCTACGGAGTACCGTAGTCGTTTAGGGTGCGTCAAACCTTCCCTATTCGAAACCAACCCCCGGACCTTTAATCTTTCAAGGGTTTTTACTCACTTTTTCCCTTCCCACGAATAAAAGTAGAGAGCTCAAAGATTGACGATTCAAATCAATTAATGATTTGATATCCGAAAATCGAGGAGCACAACTTGCAAACTCTGAAGTTGACTGGTTGCGAGAGACTCGAATTTTGTCCAGAAGTTGATTCTATTATGGATGGCAGAAGGTTACCTCCAATCCTCAAACAGTGTGCAGCAAATGGAGGATTTGGGCAATGAATTCGTTAACACTCTTTAACAAATCATTTTTTCAAGATGAAAAGTTTGATAAATATGGTAATCTTGTCAATTTCAAAATGCATAAGTTGATGCATGATCTTGCATTGCAGATTTAATGTGTTTATATAAGCATAAATAAATTTTTATGTACATATATGAGAAAATAGATATGATAAAACTATAGAAACTCGACTATTTTCATAATATCAACATCAATGTAGTGTTTCTATTAAATAAATTTTTATTTTATATGCAAAACATCATTCAATATTTGCACCGCACCACTTGTAAATTTTATGCTTTTTATTTGGAGAAACATATTTTTATGTAAATATATGAGAACTTTCATATGATAAAATTGTGGAAACTCATTAATATTTTCAAAATATGAACATTAATATTGTGTTTCTATTGAATTACATTTTATTTTATATATGCAAAACATCATTCAATGTTTACACCGCACCCGTTGCAGATTTTATGTACATATATGAGAAAATAGATATGATAAAATTATTTTGTAAAAAAAAAAAAAAGATATGATAAAATTATAGAAACTCGACTATTTTCATAATATCAACATCCATGTAGTGTTTCTATTAAATAACTTTTTATTTTATATTTAAAACACCGTTAAATATTTGCACTGCACT
>Ga0315914_1002043_pt1 | contig 30883 bp, 21 predicted proteins | sample MpolenodulesMG_FD_203920 | JGI IMG/M metagenome (GOLD analysis project Ga0315914, IMG submission 203920) | Medicago polymorpha root nodule microbial communities from Los Angeles, California, United States - elongated nodules | ecosystem: Host-associated > Plants > Roots > Nodule | place: USA...
ATATTCATATCGTGTTTGTTACATTTGTTTTAATATTTAAATTTATTCTTATCTATTTGTTACATGTGTTATTTGTATTGAAAATTGAGGGTATTTTAGAATAAAATTATAAGTATTGGTTGATATTTGTCAATTCCTAATACAACAATCTCAACAAACAATACTTATCTTTTTCAATGAGAATAACAATATAACAAATATAACAAAAATACTTATTTTTTTAATAACAATATAATATTAACAGCTAGTTGATGGGGGAGTACATAGTCTCCAAAATAAAAGGAGCTTTATCCTTTTGAAGAAACGGTTTCCAACTACAAGTTAGTGTGAGAGAGAAGTAGTATAAAACCTACAAGGCTCACCTAAACAACAAGAGATTGTGAGCTTTTGTTTTTCATTCCTTAAAGTTTAAGTGGAAGGTTCGCACTTTAGGTTTTTGAGTTCTTTAATTTTTTTTGAAAGATCATGGAGAAAAAATACGAAGGGCTTGCAGTGGGAATAGACCTTGGCACAACATATTCTTGTGTTGCTGTGTGGCTTGATGAGCACAATAGAATTGAGATTATCCACAATGATCAAGGAAATAGAACTACACCTTCTTTTGTTTCTTTCACCGATGATCAAAGGTTGATCGGTGATGCCTCAAAGAATCAAGCCGCTAGCAACCCAGAAAACACTGTCTTCGGTAATTTTTGTTCTCTAATATGCTTTATACCTTTAATTTTATTGAAACAGTTGTTGCAGTCGTGTTACGAAATTTTTATGTTGTTGAGAGTCGCTATCAAACGCCATTGTTGCAGTCTTAAATGTGTCTGCATTATGATAAAGGCGACTTCAATAATTTTTAGGTTGTCTTGGTCAGGGACGGAACAAGAAATATTTGTGAAGAGGGACGGTAGTAACTAATGTACTGTTGAGTTATTTGCTTAGTTTGAAATCATAAGTTCATGTTATTACATTTTTTTAACTCTATAGTTTTTAAGAAAATTAGCTCTTGTAATTCGAATTTTTGTCGCAAGTAAATAGTCTTATAAAAAATTCTTTTTAGCCAAAACTTGAATTTGGATACTTCAAATTAATACGACTTTAATTGAAATTTATTATTAACTATTTAATAGCAGTATAAATAAATATAATAAATTGTAAATGCAGTACCCAATATTCGTATTAAGGATTAAGTTGCCTTATTTTCATCCCTCTAAACAAAATTCTCTTTTATGTTTCTCTTTTGAGCAAGAAAGCAATAGCTATTTTTTAATGGTAAGAAAGCAATAAAAAAAATCATATATTATAAAATCATGATAAAATATGCCCTGAAAAGAGTTTTACATGTCTGTGGTTATTCTATGATTGCTATTTTAATTAGCTAAAAAAGAATGTGTGATGGGGATTAACTTACAATTTTTTATTTTTTTTTCAGATGCAAAGAGGTTAATTGGTAGGAAGTTTAGTGATTCTGTTGTTCAAAATGATATAAAGTTATGGCCATTCAAGGTTAATGCCGGTGACAATAACAAACCCATGATTTGTGTTCAGTACATGGGTCAAAAGAAGCAATTTTGTGCCGAGGAAATATCATCTATGGTTCTAACAAAGATGCGCGAGATTGCAGAGGCATTTTTGGAATTTCCAGTGAAGAATGCAGTTGTTACCGTACCTTCTTATTTCAATGATTCTCAACGGAGAGCAACCATAGACGCTGGTGCTATTGCTGGCCTTAATATTATGAGGATAATCAATGAGCCTACTGCTGCAGCTATTGCGTATGGACTAGACAAGAGAACTAAGTGTGTAGAGGAGCGTAATATTTTCATCTTTGATTTGGGTGGTGGGACTTTTGATGTGTCTCTCCTTACAATTAACGATAAGGTCTTCCAAGTGAAGGCTACTGCTGGAAACACTCACCTCGGGGGAGAAGACTTTGATAGTAGGATGGTGAAATACTTTGCACAAGAGTTTAAGAAGAAGAACAAGGTGGACATTACTGAGAACTCAAGAGCCTTAAGGAGGTTGAGAACAGCATGCGAGAGAGCAAAAAGGACACTATCTTTCGCATCTGTCACCACCATTGAGGTAGATTCATTATTTCAGGGCATTGACTTCTTTTCATCAGTCACTCGTGCTAAGTTTGAGGAAATCAATATGGATCTTTTCGATGAGTGTTTGAAAACTGTTGAGAGTTGTCTCGCTGATGCCAAAATGGACAAAAGTGATATACATGATGTTGTCCTTGTTGGCGGCTCATCTAGAATTCCAAAAGTACAACAACTATTGCAGGAATTTTTTGCAGGGAAGGATCTGTGTAAGAGCATCAATCCTGATGAGGCTGTTGCTTATGGTGCAGCTGTGCAGGCTGCTTTACTGACTGGAAGCTTTAAAAATGTTCCAAACTTGGTGCTGCAAGATGTTGCTCCTTTGTCTCTTGGTATCTTAGTTAATGGTGGTATCATGAATGTGGTAATTCCTAGGAACACTAGCATTCCGATCAAGAAAACAAAAGGTTATTCAACGTCTATGGATAACCAAACTTCGGTCCCCATCAATGTTTATGAGGGCGAGAGAGCAAGAGCTAGTGACAACAATCTGCTTGGTTCTTTTAGTCTTTCTGTCCCACGTGCTCCTCGCGGTCACCCTTTAGAGGTATGCTTTACTATCAATGAAAATGGCATCTTAATTGTTTCTGCAAATGAAAAATCCACTGGTAGTAGGAATGAGATTACAATAACTAATGACAAAGGAAGATTGTCATCCCATGAAATTACAAAAATGATCAGAAAAGCTGAAAAATACCGTGTTGAAGACGAGAAGTTTCTAAGGAAGGCCAATGTAATGAATGCATTAGACTATTGCGTTTACAAGGTGAAAAATGCTTTGAAGAAGAAAGATGTGAATATAAAGCTCTCCTCTCAAGAAAATGACAAGATCAATTCTGCAATTAGTAAGGCCACAAGTTTACTTGATAGTAACAAGCAGAGTGAAATAGATGTTCTTGAAAATCATCTGAAGAAGCTTGAGAGTATGCTCCAACTCATTATAGGCAAATCTGTCTAGTTTGTTTGTTGACAATTGATGTTTTAAGTGTTATCTTGGTGAAGATTGTTTTGGATATGTTATTTAAATCGTTATTGTCATTGAAACTATGACTTAGATGTTTCTTTTTGGCTTAATTAATGATGTGGTCCCTTAAGTTATTTGTTGGTTACATTTTAGTCCCATAAGTTATTAACGTTACAATTTGGTCCCTTTAAGTCATCTTCCGTCAACTAAATAAATCCTCACCGTCAAAACCGTTAAGCCAATGTCTAAGGTGGATACACATTGCAAGTTGTCACGTCACCGTTCACATGTGCCTATTTACCGTTTTGGCAAAAGACTGACAGTGAGAATTTATTTGTCTAACAGATACTAACTTAAGGGACCAAATTGTAACGTTGATAACTTATGGGACCAAAATGTAACCAACAAATAACTTAAGGGACCAAATCATTAATTAAGCCTTTCTTTTTTCATTTGATGTTTTAAAGTTATTCTGTTTATTGCAAAACCAAGTCATTTGATGTTTGGAGCATTACACTTGATTGTTGATTGATACTTTAGGCGCAGTAGAAATTGTAGTGAAGTATTTGATTTTAGTTTTACTTCAATGATCTAAAAGAATGAAAACAGAACTGTCTTGTTTTCTTGTTATTGAAGCATCCTTGAAACCTTGTTTCCAGATCACTCTAAGGCTCTTGTTCTCTATTTAATCTTTGATCTTCAAGTTGATATGTGGTTGAAATTTGAAAATGTATTTGAGCTAGACATCTTTGAGAATTGACTTGCTTCATCTTGTTTATATGCTTAATAAGAGAAAAAAAAATGATATTAATTTGGTCTGTATCAAGTTTTAATACATATATGGGAACATGGTGTGTTTGATGCTGTAGTAAGTTGCAAATCTGGTACCCTTTGGTTGTTTGTATTGATTTATGAAGCACAGATACTCCTCGGATTAAGCGTGTCCTAGGGTCGGATATGTATCGTGTCCAACACCGACACGACACTGACACATATGATTATACTTAATTATCTCATTTTCTCAAATTATTATCAGTGTCAACGTGTCCGTGTCTGAATCTGTGCTTCATAGGTATTGATATATGTCTGTTATAGTGGAGGTTAGGTCTTTTGCTGTCATCAATCCGATTCAACTTTGTTGTTTCTGTTTTGTCATTTGCTGTGTTAGTTCATTGTAGTGCAGTCTTGCTTTTGATCATTGTTGAGGGTTTATCTTTTAATGTTGATGTGTTGTTTAGTGGAAGGGGTAATATTTTCTGGCTTTTGGTACAAGCTTTTTAGGGTTTATGGATGTAAGCTTTTTGGTGAAAAGTAGATATACAAATATACTCATTATTTGGCATTGAATTTATTCATGCTAAGGTGTTTTTATTTCATTGATTTGGACCTATGCAAATTCAGAGTTTTTTCTTCTTCTTTGTATGCATTTTAGTTCCAAAAACTTGGGTCCAAATGTACTTATCTGTTTCTTATAGAAACGTAGCTATTTTCACGTTCATCTTAATTAGAAGGTTCTGCACTGTAATTATATCCACCTTTTAAGCATTATAACGGGAGTAGTAAACTTATATGTTTGCTTTATACATTGAGTGGATGTGTAGTAATAAGTCTTAGTTAGCAAGACCCTAAATCTTAATGTTAATGTAGTATTTCTGAATTTAAGTGATCATTAGAAGCATACAGCATTTCACCATATGATTGTCTTTTATATGTGTAGCTGCTTGCTTCAGATCGTCAATCAAGAGTCTTAGTGATTTTTCTAAATACTAGTAATTTCTTTTTGTGGTTTATTTAAGCTTTCTTTATACCTCTTCTGCTTTTCATTTTTCTTCCTTGATAAACTAGAGAAACTGATTTTGAAAATTGCCTAGTGGTCGGGAACGGAAATGTGAAAGTGTTTAAATTTTTTTTTTGAAATAGATATCTTCTGCGCGTTACTACATATACTAGTTTTTAGAGTCGGGTTGGATTACAATCATGTATGATGATGTGTTTGAACATCTCACCTATTCTTTTCTTTTTTAAATAGGAAAATGCTTAAGATTATTTGCACAATTACCATAAATTATTAACTTTACTCTTTATTTATTATTTGGTCCAATAGAGGGAAAAGTCAAAGGGAAAGAAAAATAACTATGGAGTTAAGCGGACATTCTTAAACATGTTAGTAGTCATCTAAAAGAGTTTTTGAAGCTCAATTAGGAAGACGTGTAAGTCCCAATCTAAGAGTTTTTGAAGCTCAATTAGAAAAGTCTACAACGTAAGAGAATCTATATGATGCATACGTATACAAATGCTAAAGTTTACAAGTCAATCAACACTTTTATTCCTCTCACGTTAAGTATGGTTGATTTGCATCTGCAAAGTCAAAAGTAATTTTCTAATTTTGTGAACCAAAGTCGAAATATGTCAATTGAACTTTAAATTATTAGTGATTATGTCTATTGTCTATTAGGATCTTTGAGTTGCTCACCACAAATATATGAAATATAATCTCCCGCCAAAACCATGTCTAGACCCAAGTATAGGTCCCTTATTTAAGCATGGAAGGCATCAAAAGGTCTAATCTTCCTCATTAGCAGTTGATCTATTTTTAGTAAAAATCAATACCGTATACTTGATTATTAGGTGTAACGATGTGAACTTGAGAAGCCCAACATGAAGATTAAACTAAGACCATACCCAATTAGCTGGTCCAATCAAGTAAGATCAGATTAACCAATCAGAGAATATGATCGTGTCATTGCTGAGATTCTAAAAACATACTATAAATAGGTCAGAAGGAGCATTTAGACTGCTAAATTCCTTATTTGTGATTGCATGGACCAGCATATTTCAGTTTGGAATGCCAAATGGATTGTTGATGATACTATTATCCCAAAACCCAATTTCCATGTGCACGAGACTGATAGTATGAGGGTTTCTGATCTCCTTGTCCATAATTCAAAATGTTGGAACGCTATTCAGAGCTTTGTTCAATGAGCCCGCTGCAAGCATCATTTTTAATACTCTCCTAACCAGTTCGATTACGGAGGACAAATTGCTATGGAAACATGGTAAACATGGCTTGTTCTCTGTTCGAAGCGTATAGAAGGTCTGCGCAAGGAACATAGTTCACGACTCTAGCACAAATAGCACGGGTTTCTCACACAGGATTTGGAAGGCAAAAGTTCCACCGAAGGTGAATTTTTCTTTTGGAGATTGTGTAAATAATGTATTCCCACCTGGTTTCAACTCAACCAAATAGGAATACTGTGTTCGAACCATCGCGTGTTATGTGAAGGAGAAGTAAAGGATAGCGATCACCTCTTCTTTTGGTGCGACAATGCCAAACAAGTTTGGAGGAAATTTGAGTTTTGGAATGTTGTTCAACACAATAAACTGCTTACACAAATGTAAGGGACATTTTTTTTTGCGATTTTGGAGGCACTATCATACACTCAACGTTGTAAGTTTATGACAGTCATGTGGAGCATGTGCCAGGAAAGGAAAGGAACAAGAAGGTCTGACGAAACGAGATTGATACTGCTCGTTCTATTCACTAGCAAATTATTACATGATTGGTGATCTTCTCAACATAATAGAGGAAAATCAGAGTTGCAAAGAGATGATAGGAATGTTGTGAGTTGGATAAAACCACCTTTTAGGTAAGTACAAGTGTAATGTTGATGCTTTCTTCTCTACCGGTCAAAATAGAGTGGGGATAGGAATTTGTATTAGGGACAATCAAGGTAGATTTGTACTTGCTAAGACGGAATGGATCTTGCCTGGTGTTGATGTGGAGAAAGGTGAAGCTACATGGCTTTTTCTCACCCTCCAGTGGTTCAAGAGCTAGGTTTGAGTAATATGGATTTTGTGCTCTGCACTCAAATTGTGATGTCATATGTAAAAGTAAAGGTGAAGACATGTCGAAGTTTGGGCGCTATTATCCAAGACTGCAAAACACATACACATCTCTTATTTTTCAAACTCTTATGTCGAGTTTACTAGAAGACGAGTCAATGAGGTTACTTATGTATTAGCATAGGCAAACCACATTTTTAGCTGGTTTCCATGTTTTCAGTGTTGTATTCGGACTATTATAATTAATGAAATGAGCTAAACTATTTCCAATAAAACAATTATTGTTTTTCACTCTACTTTACTTCAGCAGAGTATTTGCAGGTAAACCCTCTTCACATTTTTGAATTAAATAACTAATTTAAGTGACATTTTATAAGAGTTTTTGTTAATATTTGTATTCTCAAAAACAAATTTGAGACAACCCTACAAAGTCAATTGCTTACTCGAAATTTTTTATTAAATCACCAAACTTCATAATAATTTATCTTTAAAGCATATGATTTTTTTTTATTCATATACAATGACATTTTTATAAACAATGGGCCATTTGAACATAATTTTGACATCATATAATGTGGACAACAATATTAATATGGATCCTCTAATTAACTCTTGTCTTTTTCCATCTCTTAACTTTGTATCTCTCTCGACCAACTCTCACGTTTTATTAAAAAAATAAAAATATAATGAAGGATACATTATATTAAGATAGAAATAGAGTTCGAAGTCTCGTGAGCTTAGCTCGGTTGTTGATATAAATAATGCATAATATATACAAAATTCGGAGTTCGAATCTCAAATCACCGCCAAAAAAAGAAATAGAGTTTGAAGAGAGGTACACTGAGAAATAAAACCGAAAGAAAAGAGAAGAAAATCGTTACAAAACGAATTAAACACGTGACATCCACGTGCGCATTGACGACGTGTTAACTACCAGAATATCCTTCAACGAAACAAAAACTATATGCCGTTATAATCAATCAATATCATCATCATCATCTATATCACAACGCCGTCGTGTCGATCCCTTTCAATTCCATCAAATCACCGTTCCCTCGCCGTTCTCCGCTAAACTCTCCGGCTATCTCAACAACCTCCGGCCACATCGTCGATCCTCCAACCACGACCTCTATCAAATTCTCTATCAAATTCCTTACTATTCCTCATCGTTTCAACGAATTAGGTCTTTTTTTGTGGTTGATTTTCGATCATAAGGTTTTAGATTCTGTTTCTATTTTCTGAATTTTTTGAATTTTCGATGTATATTTTTATGATTTTGAATTTTATTGAATTTTGTTGATGATTGTGAATTAAACAGAGAACGTAGCGATTTTTGTGTTGGAGACGATGAGTACCGTGTTTGAAGGATATGAACGTCAATACTGTGAGCTTTCTGCTAAACTATCCAAACTTTGTACTGCAGCTGCTGCTCTCAATGGAGGTAATTGAATTATTCTTAATCTCGCCCTTTTCGTGCATGTTTGGTATCACGGTGGATTTGTGCGGTATTTTGAAATAAAAATTAGTACATAAATCATATTACTCACTAGAAATTAGTTACTAAATTATATCACTTAATTTCAAACTAACTAGTCCTATGAAGCACAGCCACTGACGCCTGACACGACATGAACACTGACACGCCAACACAGCTAATAACTTGAGAAAATCACATAATTCACTGTTATCATATGTGTCGCTGTTGGACACCGACGCGTGTAGGACACACCTAATCCTAGGAGTGTCTGTGCATCATACTCCTTACAAGTTAATAACACAAATTAGTTCCTAAATTACATCACTTAATATCAAACTAGTCCTTACAAGTTAACAGAAGATCGAGTTGCCAGACATAATTCAAAATTGGGGTTTTTTTGCCTATTCATAAATTTCAGGGGTGAAAAAGTATGACCCTTATAATTTTAGGGGCGAGTTGGTGATTTACTATAATTTTGATTGGTGGTTTAGTTAGTGTAAAAATTAAGTTTATGTTTGGTTTCAATTTTGGAGGAGGCAAAGTTGATTCCAAAGTTGTAGAATTGATTTTGCCTCAAAATTGATCATGTGTATGTTTGGTTTCAATGTGCTTTTTCCGCGGAATTTGGGAAGCTACAATTTGGTGCTTTGACCAAACTGTGTTGCTGTAATTCCCCAATCCATTTGAAGTTAAAATTTGGAGCTTTTACCTCAATAATTAATTTTTACTTTTAGCCTCAAATTTATTGTTTAATTCACTTTTACATGGATGCATCTAAACCTAAATCGATTTACATTCAACTCAAATTTAGAAAGAATCAATTTTTGTTATCATCCAATCATGTTTTGCTGCTACATTCTTTAGTTCTTTTGATTTTTGTCAAACTCTTTAACATTATTTCTAGACTTGGATGTAAGTGGAAAATAGTTTAAAATGTTTTGAAAGAGATCGGAAGTAAATCATGTGTTTATTTTCTATATAAAGTTTACAATTGTTTTGTTTACAAGAATTCAGTTAATTTTAACGTGTAAAATCATTAATGAGTATTCCCTTGATTACATTCCTCAAACTCGGTAATGCTCTTTATCTATACCATCATGTGAACTATTTGCGTCTCACATATTGGTGCGCTGCTCCTTTCTTTGGAAAGTGCGTTGATGTATAGCTCCTATTAAGAAATTTCCGTCAGAAAATCTCTATGACAATGGTTTGTGTGTGCCTCCTACGGTTCTACTAGTTTTCTGTGGTCGTGAAAACATGAGTGTCTCTGTCTTCTTTTTATATACATAAATTTCTTTTTTATATATATTTTTTCAAATGATTTTATTTATTTTTTAATGGCAAATGTTTGTAATTAGTTGTTAGATTAATATTATTTTTTCAAATGAATTAAGTTAGTGTTTGATGCTTCTAAGCAAAAAAGTATTAAGTTGGCATGAGAGGCATTGTCTTACATTTGAAACCTCTCATGTTACCCTTAATAGTTATCGTCTTATCGAGTTGCTCCGATTTAAGCAGAAACTGAATTCTGTGGAATTTGATATTTCTGATCTTATAGGGCTAGGTTCATTTCCTGCTGTTTCAAATGCATACTTCTTTATCTTTATGTTTGATGCCCCTCCTTTTTTTTTGGATTAACTCCTCCAAAGTGAATATTTCACTTTAGAGGGTAGAGTAAATATGTCCACTGTTGACAAGTGATGAGTTATTCATCAATGGTTTACATTACTTACTTTCCCTTCTAAGCTGAATTGTTTGCCTATCTAAACTGAATTGTGCGCTTTAAAGTAGTTAACTCCCCTTATTTATGTGCCTTTTGTTAGTTGAATGGGCGCTGAGTGAGGCAGCATTCTGATCAAGTCATAATATAGTAATGTAAATTCCAATACTCATTTTATGGGAATAGGGTATTTTGCTATTGGCTTACTTGAATATTTGATGGATCTTAAAATATTCTTCATAGAATGCTAAGCCCTAAAACTAAATATAATTTCAAAATGACAAACACAAACCATTAATATATTTATCAAGAAAAAGGAACCATTGACGCTTATCATTTCATGCTGGAGCTATGAACACCCAAACATGTTCTTTTATGATTTGTGTCATTTTTGTTCAATTTGCAGAGCAAAAGAAGCAAAGTATTTCAGATATAAAGGCTGGAATCGATGAGGCAGAAGCTTTGGTACCCTCTTCACTTTTTTCTTTTTGTTGGACAGCTTCCTTTCTTTCTTCTGTATTATGGGATTCTGATATACGTGCTTATCGATTTGTAGATTCGGAAAATGGATCTGGAGGCCAGAAGTTTGCAGCCAAACATTAAGGGTGTACTTCTTGCTAAGTTGCGGGAATACAAATCAGATCTGAACAATAATAAAAGCGAACTTAAGAAACTTGTATCCGGTAACATGAACCCCTCTGCCCGGGATATGTTGTTGGAATCAGGCATGGCTGATGCTATGACGGTATGATTTATTTTTAATTGACACTCTTTGATGATGTTAAATGACCATTCATTGTTATGTGAAACCATGATTGCTATGTACGAGCTTAAATTCCAATCTCTAAAGTTTCAAGTTAACAGTTATCTATCTATCTATCTATCTATATATATATATATATATATGGGGTTTGCTAGGATACACCCACTAGTTTTTATTAAGGTGTGTTTAAGCAAAGATATAACTAAAAAGTTGTTAAATACACCTTAAGGTGAATGTTGCTAAAACATATATATATATAATGTCAGGAAGACAAATAGATGTAGTTAATAACTATATAATTTGTAAAGGTTTGGTTGAATTTTTACTATGGATACCTTCCAGTGAACAGTGGCGGAGCCAGGAAAAAAAGTTCAGGTGGGCCACTAAAATTAATTATAATATATAAACACTAATTAAAGTTGTAATAAGCATTAAGTACAAAGTTGAAATGACGGAGTTTGGGTGGATACTTAAATAATTACATATTTAACAACTATAAATTATGAAACATTTTTTTGTTCATTACAGTTAACGGAGAGAATTTTCAGTTAACAAGAAAATATGCGGGAGATTTGAAACCGATGCAAATTCAAAGGTCTATAAGCCTCCGCTAACATGCCAAGGATAAACATCACAAAATTCACGTATGCCACTTTTGAAACCGCGGAAAACTGTAACTGTTGAAAAATTGTTTAAAGTCTCACAAAATAGACCTATAATTGAATTATTTTAATTTTTTGGGTGGGCTGCTACACCACTTTGCGGAAATTTGGATCAGCCGAAACCTAAAACCGACACAAAATTGTATAAAATATTAAAAAATAGACTTATGGTCGTCAATTTTTTAATTTTTCCGGGTGGACCGTGGCCCACCTAGCCCATGAAGGGCTCCGCCACTGCCAGTGAAGCAAACACCAAAAAAAATATGAACTTTTTGTACAAAACAAATAGAAATTAGTTGTTTAGAAAAGTGTAACATTGGATTTTCAATACTAATTTTTCTAAATATTGTTGACATTATAAATAAAGAATAAAATTTTGGATACATATTATATTTTTTATTTAAACTAGATTAGATTAATATAATTTTTAAAGTTAATCTCTTCAGACACTTGTCATGTTGGTGGCGCACAAAATGGTGATATGTTGAGCCCTGTTGTGGCAAAGCACAAGCTTGAGTCCTAATGTTGTAAATGGCATTTCAACCATTTGATTCCTGATGTTTTAAATTGATCGAGTAGCTTCAATCTACATTTCTGAATATTCATTTTTCTTGGGTTTTCCCCACCAAATTTGATGCCTATTGCTTATTGCTAATATGATAAAAACAGGTATCAGCTGATCAAAGAGACAGATTAATGTTTTCAACTGAGCGATTGAACAAATCTAGTGACAGAATTAAGGACAGTAGGAGAACAATGTTGGAAACGGAAGAGCTTGGGGTTTCAATCCTTCAAGATTTGCATTCTCAGCAACAATCTCTACTGCATGCACATGACACAGTAATGTTTTTATCTTCTTCCTTTCACTTATGATTTGCTCGTGTTTCTATCAGTAAGTACTAAGTAATAACAAGATGCTTTTAGAAATTCTAATTTCTAATAATGAAAGCTGCATTATGCAGTATTTCTTGGACTTGTATCATAGGACTTTGAGTGAAATGCTAGAAATTGATTAAATTTTATCTTCGGACATGTAGCATATATACATTGCTTTTCTTCTTTACGGTAGATTTTCTGCATATTGGTTCATCAATATTACTCATTTTGTTCTTGAGAAATTAAGAATATACATGAAAGTGTAACTCTGCAATGGTAGTGGTGAAAGACAAATCACACACTGTTTGATCTTCTGATGGATCATATTCCCTTCTGATAACGTAAGCAAGAGCAAGAAAATTTTGTCTAACATGTCTAAAAGGATGAACAGGAACAAGTGTATTATTAGCACCATTGTTGCGGTCCTGGTTCTTGTTATCATGTTGACTCTCTACATCAAACTTTCAAAATAGACAATACCAGACACCTCTTAAATCGCCAAGATGCAAGGCTTTTTAAGAATTTCTCTTTTTTGTTTGTTTTCTGGTCCTTATTATTCAGAAAAAGATGATATCTTTATCTTGAGAAAATGAGAATATTCATGAAAGTATAACTCTGTAATGGTAGTGGTGAAAGACAAATCACACACTATTCGATCTTCTGATGGATTGTATTCCCTTATGCAGCTTCATGGAGTGGATGATAACGTAAGCAAGAGCAAGAAAATTTTGTCTAACATGTCTAAAAGGATGAACAGGAACAAGTGTATTATTAGCACCATTGTTGCGGTCCTGGTTCTTGTTATCATGTTGACTCTCTACTTCAAACTTTCAAAATAGACAATACCAGACACCTCTTAAATCGCCAAGATGCAAGGCTTTATAAGAATTTCTCTTTTTTTGTTTTCTGGTCCTTATTATTCAGAAAAATATGATATGTTTATGTTGTGCAGTGCTGGAAGCAAATTTGAAAATGTTTACTTCTTTAAATATGTGTCTTGTGCTGGCTTTGGCTTTGTGATGTAAGTATTTCATTTATTTTATGTAATGATCATGAAGTTTATATGATACTAAAATGTAATGTGGTTGGTTATGTTGTAAAATTAGTCTAATCCATTGGATTAAAATGTTGTTCCTCATATGATACATGTAAATCATCTGCTGACAATCATGTCTATAGTAACTTAACCTATCCTTTGGGAATATTGTAATTGGAAAACACCGCTCGAGTCCTGGTTCTGGTGTTGTGCTTTTGTAACTCATAATTTGTAACTTCCTTAGGTCCCGTGTAGGGTGCTTTTCTGTTTTGAAAATTCCAAAAATCAGAATTAGTTTAGTTGAGTTTAAATTCTGAGTTGAATTTCAACTTTTATTTATGAGTTAAGTCACTTCCGTTCATAATGATCGCAAATTAACATTCTTTATCAATCATTTTTCTTTTAATCATTTCTTTATCATTCATAAATCAAACAATCCTGGAGTTGTCCACATATGGAATGTTAAGGCGCTGGAACGCCGTAGCTTGCAGTAACTCGCTAGAACTAGAACGGAAGTTATGAAGAAAGCGAAACGGCAGGGAAGAAGATTTAAGCATAACTGGAGAGGTTGTTCCTCATATGATACATGTAAATCATCTGCTGCGAATAATTATTTTTACTAAGTTACTAGTGAGTTGGGGTAATTATTTAAAGACGGTAATTATTCATTATTTTGACAATTTAAGTGTGTAGTAATTTTGGGGAAAGAATTCTGCTCTTTACCCAATGGTTTTTGCTCATTCCCGAGTGAAATGACCAAAATGCACTTACGTGAGGTAACTCAGGCTAGTGTACTTTTTACGTGACACGCTACGTGAGTTAACTCACGCTAGTGTTAATTTACAAATACTGCAGCGTGAGTTAACTCACGTTTCAAAATATGCAAAAAAAAATCGAATTTATTTAAATGGTAATATAAATGTTAATAATATAAATGGTAATGTAAATTCTCAACAATTACATAATACATAACTTGATACATTTTATTAGAATAAAGTAAATATGCTTCTTTGAGGTCGAGGTAAAAATAGACCAACTTAGGGGTAACAAAGGATCAAGGTTGGTGGTAAAAGAGACCAATCATCTTGGGGCAAAAAGAGATCTTCCCTTCTGGGTAAATCTAAATCTGGTTCTTTTTATACCCCAAGAAAAAGTCTTTTTACCCATGGAAAAAAGTTTTTGGGGTAAAAAAAAGGATATTTACTTTTACCCCTAGGGTTGACCTCTTTGTGCCCCAAGTCGGTTGGTATATTTTACCCCCTTTTTTACCCCTAAATTGGCCCCCCAAAAAAGCTAAAAAAAAAATCTATAAAGGTGAAAGAGTGAGAAGAAAAAGGAGAGAATGTGAGGAAATGATGAAGGTTTAAGGGGATATTTATAGGGGGAATGGTTGCATAGGTTTTATATGCACTAAATGTAGTCAAAAAACTGTAAAAAAAAAACGTGTAAAATATCATTAAAATGAAGGTTGAACAACTGACCAAAGTCAAAACGTGTCTTGAGTTTTGAACACCGGCCAAACTGGCGTAGGTTAACTCACGTTAGGTTTAACACTAGCGTAAGTTAACTCACGTTGCATGCATGGGCCAGCGTGGGTTAACTCACGTTAATATGGTGGGCAGTTTTTTTTGTGCATGCACTAATGGTACCATAGGTAGGGTTTGAATAAATAAATTCGAATAAAAACTAATTAAACTCAGCATGAATTCGAATAAAGAATTGTATTAAATAAATTCAAAAAAATTTGTGTATTAAATAAATTCGAATAAAAGTTACATTACATAAAGTTTCCAAATATGTCGTATAATTACATTACATTACGTTCGGAAATGCACCTTCCAACTACAACAATTATCTTACCTCTGAATGAGGTAAATTCAAACTTGCTAAACAACAACTATCAAGCATTCATCCGGAAGTTTTATTGTTTCATTCAAAAGATTAAATTCTTGTTAGTTTGGTTTAGATGATGGTATTCAAGTGCCAAAAGAATGAGGTCTAGTCCTTGACACTTCAATACCTTCATCTAAACCAAACTAACAGAAATTTAATCTTTTGAATGAAACAATAATACTTTCGGGTGAATGCTTGGAAACTGTCGTTTAACAAGTTTGAATTACCCCAATCAGAGGAAGACAATTGTTGTAGTTGGAAGGTGCATCCCCTACCTAATCACGATTTTTTGGCGGAATCAGACTGTTGATAATATATTTAGTTGATCTCAGCAACGTTACCCGCATAACGATCCATTGAAACATATTGTGCTCCCAAAACATGCTCGTCACGTTTTCGTCGTTCGTTAATTCCACCCAACTGAATGATACTCTGCCATCGTCGAGCGTTGGACGTTTATACCGAACGTATTCCACCCTCTTTGTGTATCTCGGGTTAACTCCTTGGTAGAATTCATTCAGTTCATCTTTGAGACCTCTTAACGTTACACCAAGGCACCGAAACATTCAATCTCTGAGGTTCTCCTCCGTTGAATTGTGCATGAACGTCGATCCACCCGACCATTGTTTCAAATCTACACAATAAGAAATTAAAAATAATCATTGAAAAACTCATTCAAACATTTCATCAAACAAACACTTGGAGTGCAAATTATACATAAACCCTAAAAATGATAACTACAACATAAACATGCAAACATCTAAACAATTAAGCAATATAAGTCATTTACATGTAACATTGTATGATTTCTTGACAAAAAAATCAAAATTTAAACTAAACCCTAAAACTAAAAAAATCTAATCTAAGTGTAAAAAATCTAGCATAATCATGCAAACACCTAAACATCATAACAATTAAGTACTATAAGTCATTTACATGTAACATTTTATCATTTCTTGCAAAAAAAATCAAAATTTTAGTAAAACACTAAACCTAAAAAATTATAGTTTAAGTGAAAAAATCTATCATACCAACATAATTTAAGTGAGAACTTACTTGTTCTTGTTATTGGAGTGTGGATTGATTTGAAGTTGAAGGAATTTCGGAGTTGAGTAATTTGAGAGAAATTTGAGATTGCAAATGAGGATTTCTGCCTGGGCTTATAACAACACGCAGCGTGAGTTAACTCATGTAAGGGAATTTTGGTCATTTCACTTGGACATGAGCAAAAGCGTTTGGGTAAAGAGCAGAATGATTGGGGAAATAGTTGGTAAGAATGTTAAGCCCATTAAAGCAATTAGAAACCAAACCCAATTATAGGTGGCTATACAAACATAACATTAAGAGGAAAACTAGGTTTTCTACTCATTTCATTCACTTCACAAAATATTTTGAGAGAGGTAGAAAGAGAAAGTGGATTCAAGAGAAGAGAAGAGGAAGTTGTGGAGAGAGAGAGAGAGAGAGAGAGAGAGAGGTTGAAGATCTAGGAGATAAAGTGAAGCCACAATTAGGATTATTGAATACTAGAAGTAAGAGGGATGGTTTCCTTTTCATAATTAAGCTATGATCATTTATTTTCAATTATGGATTTAAGTGATTTTATGTTAATTGTGACTTTTGTGAATTTTGATGATGAATTTCGTGCTCTTAATTATGTGAATTGATGGGCATGATAAACTTCATGAAATTGATGTGCTATGTGCTCAAAACTCATATATGTTGTTATTGATAAGTTGTTTTGATGATTTTTACTTAGATTGGTTAAAATAAAGTTGTGGTTGTTGATTGTTGATGAATTCATGAATAGGGTGATGATAAATTTGAGTTGTTATTGTGGTTGTGTTCTGTTTGAATAAAATCAAAGTGTTGTTGAAAATTGGTGTTTTGTTTGAAAACTAAGTGAATTGTTTCATAAACTAATTTGAGGGTTGTGAGAAGAGCTTATTTGATGTGTTTGAGCCTTGGAACGTGACTTTAATGGTTTTGGGAAATGGGGGAATCAAAATAAGCACTTTTGGGGCGTTTTTGACGAAAATCAAAGGCGAAAACACACCGAACGACCCTTTTCGCAGTGCGGGCGCCCAGTTATAGAGAGCCAGCGCTTGGCCACCCTGTGTCTGGCGCTAGGCACCCTAGATCGTGCAAGTTTCTACTTGCATTTTGTTCCGGGTGCTTTAGGGGCGATGCATATGGTCCCTAAGCGATCTTTTGAGGGTGTTCTTTTGTTGTTTTCACTAATATTCTTGCTGGAACATAATATGCTTATACTTACTTTGGTTTTCATAAAATGAGAGAAAATTTGAACTTAGAGACGAACTTGTTTTGAGATAATCGAACAATGAATTTTCTTAAGAACAATGATGATGCCTTGACTTATTTATTGCAGATGAACTTAGATGAAGCCTGAAAGGTTGATATAGGACTATGAAAGCATGAAACTTGATTTTTGGTAAAATGACAAAATAAACGAACTTTGGTGAAACTTTGGAATAAGACTAGTTAGTTTGCAAATGATTTATATTCATGAAGATATGATAGTTATGATTGATTTGAGGATTTATATGCTTAAGATACGATGAATTGTATGAAATTTCAAAATCGGTGTTTTGTTACAAAACTTATAAACATAGTCAGGATGTTTTAAATCCTCAAAAACTGTAAGTTGTTTGACATAGACTTCTTCAGAGATCACTCCATTGAGAAATGCACTCTTGACATCCATCTGATATAATATAATGCCAAGATTAACTACATAGGATATAAGTAACCTGATTTCTTCCAACCTTGCAACTGGAGCAAATGTTTCAGTATAATCAATGCCCTCTTGTTGACTGTAACCTTGTGCAACAAGCCTTCCTTTGTTTCTGACAACTTCTCCTTGTTCATTAAGCTTGTTCCTGATCACCTATTTTGTTCCAGTAATGTTATTTTGATCAGGTTTAGCTACCAAATCCCAGACATCATTTCTTTGAAATTGATTGAGCTCTTCTTGCGTAGCTACTGCCCATCCGTCATCTGAAAGCGCTTCATCAACACGCTTCTAATTGTACTACTGTCCTTTCTCTACGCTTCTTCAGTGGATAAGCATCCAATGTCATCTAATTCCTATGAAATAGTCGTTGCTCCAGGCTTCTATTCCTTTTGCAAACTTGTGTCTTACTCCCCCTTTTGTCATCAACAAAAAGACTAAAAAATTAAGGAAAAGAGAATAAAAAAATGGATTAAAAACATGAATGTTTCTATCAAAATGGAGCAAAACCAATATCAGATGCAACAATATATATGAAAGAGATAACATAGCAGTAAGATATTGCATCAGAGAGACAAAGTGTATGAGAAGCACAAAAATATTAGAGGCATAAGATAAACAACAAGTAAACAAGTGTGCAACTAGGGTTCTAAGACTGATTCTTCAGCATCTTCAAGATGTCACCTATCCCTGCATTTTTTTCATCCCATTTCTTCTCCAAAGAAGCTTGCTTCGCCAAAAACACATCATGTTGTTGCTTCAATCTCATCTCAAGATCCTCTGTCTTCTTAATTTGAGCTCCCTAAAAACTCTATGTTACTTCTGCTCTTCCTTAAGCTCTACCAGTTGTCTTCTCAAATCTTTAGACACCATTTTCTGTTCAAATAGATCCCTCTGAAGTTTCTCCATAAGCTTCATCTCTTCAGGGTCTTCTATGTTCAGACTCTTCAAAACAACTTTCTCTAGGTTGATAAACATCTTAGTGATCCATGAAGTATCAAAACCCGATTTCACTACTTCAGGAATCTTCTTTGAGTAATCAATGTAGTGTGGAGAGTCTGAAATTTGTTTCATTGTTCTCTTGACTTCCAAAGCTGCCATGCTTTCAGCTACTTCAACAAACCAGTTCTTCAGAGCCTGGTCTTGAGCTTGGACTGATTATATCTGAAGTTCATCAAGTACTCTGTTCACCACTTCCTTGAGGTTGTTCCATTTATCTTCATAATTTTTAATATTAATAGCTTGATTCCTTGAATTTACCAGCTCCATCAAATCATTAAAGATGTTATTACATACTTCTCTCATAACTGATTGTGAGGTTAAGATAGGAGGAGGTGATAAGGTTATTTGTTGGGAAGTTGAGGGTACATGTATGGCTTGATTTCTTGTGACAATGATAGCTGGAATACCTTTATCATCAAATTTAGATAATTCCTTAGCAGTGTTATCAGCATCATTGTCGACTAAGGCTAAGGTAAGGACATGTTCAAGAATAGGTTCAAGAATGGGTTGGAGCCTAGAGGATGATGGTTTGCTAAGAAATGATCTACAATCATCAATGTTGCCATGATGAATCATTGTTTCAGGCTTAGCAACATTCAAGGGTTGAACCATAAAAGCTTGATCTTCTAATACTGATGATGTATCAGAGAATGTTAGATTAGAAAGTGATTCAGTCTAGGTTGTTGTTGTTGTTTGGTCTTCTAATACAACTTGTTCAGAGGCAGTTGTATCAGAGGTTGTATGTGAGGGTGAGTTTGGTTGATGTTGAGATTCTAAAAATATGATTGCATTACATAGTTTAAAGGCTATTTTTTTGTGTGGGTAATAGTTATTAAGAGTCTGAAACAGTAGAGATAAGAACTTTTTCAGAGGCTATTAACTGGATTGGTTGAGCTTGATATACAGGAAGTTCACCATGTATGTGTTGAGATAAATTATCAAGTATAGGGGATGAACTTTGTGTAGGCTGAGGAGGGTTGGTTGAGGTTGCTGATGCACTAGACATACCAGAAGCTGCCTCTGCAGCTCTTTTAGCTCTAAGTTGACCTTCCTTTATGTAATTCTAGTAGTCATTCTTAACTCTTTCACTATCAATCCTTTCTAGTTCAGCTTGCTTATCTAGATAGCTTTGAGGGATAAGAGTATCACCATCACACTCTTCACCAGGTTGCAGAGCATGCAATGGTATGACAGTTGGTGGCTCAAAGAATGTTTTCTTCTTTGGTGCATCACCTTGGTCAGGTATAGGTCTCAGTTTGGGTGAGGATTTGGATGATGGTGTGGGGGTCTTAGCTTTTTGTAAGTTTGCATATATGGAGCTAAGAGGTTGGCCATATTTGTGAGGAGAGTTGTGTGGGGGTGAGTCTAGATTTATGGGTTCTGAGATAGTAGGGACTGCATATTAATTTTTTGAGCATCTGAAGTAGCAGCCTCTGACGTGCCTTGTTCCAGCTTCACTTTCATATGAGTCTTCAGAACCTCACTAGCTTCTCCCACAATCGATTGCTTCAACTCCTTTGATAGATGACCACTTGTTCAGCAGCTTTGACTGCTTTTTCCATCACATCCTGAGCAATTGTGGTTCCTTCCTCATTTGCTAATTCTTCATAAGCTTCAACAAATAACTTCAACTTTCTTTGGCCTCTAAAGTGTCTCTTGGACAAACTTCTGAGCCTGAATAACAGCATCAGAACCTCCTCCTCTAGTTCTTTGGTCATAACCTGATAGGGCTTTCACTCTGTTACTTCCTTCTGGATGCCAGAAGCAGCAGGTTTAGATGCCTTTTCTTTCTTAACCTTCTTCTTTGGTTCTTCCTTTTCCTCATTTGAATCAGATTGCTTCCTCTTCTAACAATCTTCAAAGGAGCATCTGCCTTAGGAGAAATCTGATCCTGTTCAATAGCTTTTCCAGTTTCGTTGAAGTGTTGAGCAACAAATTAAGCTAACACCTCTAGAGGGCCTTCTATAAAGATTGGAGGGAAATCAATCATTAAGTCTGACATGACTTAAGACTCTGTCATATCAGACTCTAAGAGATCCACCTCTGATTTCTCTATGATTCACATTGCTCCAAGCAAAGAGCCATTGAGTACCCTTCTAGTGCATGTTCCCAGTTCCTTATCAGAGGCTACACCTGTGTCTCTGATCTTCTTTAGTAATCCTCCTTGATGAAAGATTTCAGACAACAACCTTCCATATGGAATTTGCTTCCATTTCTTGTTTATGCTTTCCTTGATTGACCAGCATAAGTAGTTGAACATGTATCTGGGAAAATCAATCTTGTATTTGTGAATCAGGAAGTGCAAAAACAGGTTGTGATGCCTTGACCTGTAGTCCCTTCCACCATCTCTGGGTAGAAAACACTCTAGGATCAACTTATGCAAGACCCTATGTTCATTCTGCATATCACAAGTCTGGTCTATGGGTCTTCCTTCATACAGAGTCTTGTGCACTTTCTCCATCCAATGACTATCCTTTTTCACATTTAACTCGAACATCCCATAATTTGTACACCTTGCAGCATTAGCTAGCATCTCCTCTGTGATGGTGACTTTGATTCCCATCACAGCTGACCTAATTTCAACTTGCTTGAACTCCTGTAGACCCATTTCCTCTCTTGTCATCCCCTTCAAACTCAGATTCTCTGCTATTTTCTGTCTTTCTTCCAGTTTAGCAGTATCAATGTCATAAACTTTAGCCCTTATCTAAAAATCCTTTATCAGATCTATGTATGTTGGCCCATGCAGCATCTTGATGTAACCATCAAAGCCCTGAGTTCCAATGAATGGTAGAACATCAACGCCATTCCTTTTTATTGACTCAAAATCCATTGCGCTTTCAATGAGAAGCTTCAGATCAGTCTTGTCCATCACCATGGTTCTGGGTTTGATGAGTAGAGATTCTCCAGAATCAACTTCCATTGTGTTTACTTGATTCGAACTTGATTCAGCCATTTGATGAAGGTTTAGGATTCTAAGTTTGAGGTTTTTTGGAAAATGGAGATTTTTAAGAGAATAGGTTACAAAATAAGAAGGTGTAGGTTGTGTAAGTGAGAAGTGTATTTTTTGTCCAAGTGTTTTGTAACACCCATACTAAACGTCTCTAGAATATTTAGTATGTGTGTTATCTTAGTACTGGATACGTTAAAATTTACAACATAAAAGCTCCAAATGAATATGAACATCAATACACGTTCGTACGCCTGATAAAAAAACAATCCTATATATCCAATACATGCTTCTAATAATTACTTGAATCCATAACAATAATCTGCAACTGTTACGAACGAGCACTTGATGATAATCCATTCAGCTGCAAGTCTGCTGCCTCTTGCCACAAAACCTGTTGATCTGAAACATAAAAGGATTGGGATGAGACATAATGTCTCAGTGAGTTCCACCTAATCCTAGGCTATAGGCAATCTTGGGGGAAACCTACGATTGCCACTTGTCTACATCCACATTCCATTAAGGTTGATTATACGTGCATGTGTGCTCTACATGCCTGAACGATCATATGGTACTAAGATCGTTATTTGAACTTTCTAACATATGCCTGATTTACAGGTCTTACAATTCCGTGCTACTTGCCTTAGCGGTAAGGGGAAGCTAAGACCACTAATCTGAATACTATCATAGTATCTTGACATAGTCATATCATGTTCATAACCTATTCCTGAAACTTGACGATCAGGGAATATACTAAGGTCGTTAACAACATGCCATCATAAACTAGTCCTGATGCATAAGCATATACATGTTCGTATCATAACATAATCATATAGTATCATATCATGATTCATAAATTATTCATATTATGTTAGAGAGTTAGCGTGTAACAACAACATTATCTGGGTTCATTTTACGGAATAGTCCCGAGTGGAGTAACCCCGGAATATATTCCCATGTCATAGCTGGTGAAATTCCTATTTGAGGCTAACATCGAACTCCTCTTAATGTCGTGCAGGCCTACCTTGCGGAGCATATCTCGTCCCCCTAACGTGAACCTCTTGTATCCCCCTAACGAGCTTATACTTACATAGGAGGCATTATAACCTCAATATATAATTGATTAGCTACCACGGATCCGTAGCCTACCCATTTAACGGTAAATAATCACATAACATATTCTTGTTCATACTTAAACTTAACATGCCTAGGATGACATAATGGCATGACTATTCTCAACTATCTAAGTTGAGGCTTTATAAGTTTTTCCATTGCTTAAGTGTTAGAGTACTACCCGAGCATAACGTATACTTAATCATACTATCATGTTAATATGATGACAATGACGTATGTTAATACTTGGTTAACTTTTATTAAGCTTTCTAAAATTGCAAAAAGGTCATTGGGCAGAAAATATTCATTCTTTAAGAAAATGGTGAATTTTGCTGTCACCGTGGCTTAGCCACCATCTTGCTCGCTTAGCCACCATGACAGAACAGTAGATTGTGAACTTTGCTGTCACGGTGGCTTAGCCACCATCTGGCTCGTCTAGCTTATTATTTTTATCTCTTAGCATTGTAATTATTTTTATACCTTCTCATGCACATTTTAGGATTAGATTTACTACTTTATTCATATATTTTATTAGAATGTAAACTAGGCTTTAATGTAAATAATTTATTTTTCTTGTCATTTATTTTCCGCAGACCCTAGAATGTATAATAGGTTTTATGTAATAGCTTTAGGTGCATGTGTGCGTGCGTGTGTGCATGTTTACCTTTTATGCTTGGTAGTTTAGGTTAAAGGTCCTCGTGGTGGTCCAACGCCACCATAAGGTACCTACGCTTTACTTTTCTGCTCCGTTAGTTTATACTTTAGTCTTATTACTCAAAAAAAAAAAAAACATGCAAATAATCACAAAAATCACAAATTCTTTCACAATAAACCTTGATCCCAAATCAAGTGATCCTTTATTTTATTTTATTTCCTTAATCAAATGTTTAATCAATTTCATTTCATTTCGAGCCTGTTTTCTTTAATATAACAAATACAAACCAATTCTCATTTGCCACTTGGCTTTTCACTTTAAAACCTTTTTCAAAACTAATAAAAAACACAAAACAAATCAAACATCAATTTCTACCCCGAACTACGAGGTTTTGATCCCTCACGGGTACGTAGGCAAAGGACACTCGTCCTTCCAAATCAATAAAAAATGTAGATAAATAGGTCTCTCTTTTCCTTTACCACTTTAATTCCTTTTTTCAAAACAAGCAAGTTATAGCACAAAATGTTAAATAAAACCAAGAGGTTCCCGTAGAGTATTACGGACATAAAGGGTGCTAATACCTTCCCTTTATGTAACTGACCCCCGAACCCTAAATCTTTTCAATATGGGGTAGTTCGAACTTTTTTTCCCCTTTTCTTAAAAAATTAAATGTTCAGTCGTGAAATAAATTAGTGAGTCAAACGCTAATCAAATAGCCTTGATCTCCAAAAAATGACGCGACAGATACCTACATCAATATTTGAGACATCAAGAACATTATCATGGTCATTACGGGATTGTCATCATTCAAATTTTTATTAAATTGTTCAAGATTATCTTCTTCTAGTTATGAGAATTCAATAAGAAATTGAAACATTTGAATAAAATTTGCAGCTTTGGCAAACTCAAGAATTTAACATTGTCTATAGAAAAATAAGAATATGAAAAATGCTTAGAGAGCATAGGAAATGTGATAATCAATTCCACAATAGGTCCTTATTTAATTAAAATGTGTCTCATTTTAGCATCAAGAATACCCCAATTTCTAGGATCATAAATATCTAAAGGAGAGAAGAAGTGATCATCGATGCCTACATCAACATTTGAGACATCAAGAACATTATCATAGTCATTTATGGGATTATCATCATTCAAATTTTTATTAAATTGCACAAATAATGTTGATTAAAACATTAATGGTGATTCGCCATTATTGAAGAATCCATATTGGTGAATGTTAGAGAAGAATGACATAGATTAAAGCTTAATCGTTCTTTAAAATGGATTTTTTATTTTATTTTTTATAATTTTTTAGGAGATATTTTTTAGAATTATTTTCAATGAAAATAATGATCAAAATAATAATAAACATAATAATATCATTTGAAGATAATAAAAAGTAAAAGGTTCAGGGACCAATACCGATGTACAGGGACAACATAACTTTATTTATATTAACAATAAAATTTACTTACTAGTTCATCTTTGCAACACTAATCTTCTTTGTTAACATTTTGTGTTCAAACGCTCATTACCACACAATATTGCCGGGTATTTTAAGCAGATATATTTTTATTCATGTATGCATCTCAATTTTAACAAAAATAATCATACTACATATAATTGATACACATTGCACAATGGTCAAATTACTTTCACGAGCCATCTATTTTCCTTCTCTGTAATGACTCTAAACATTAATACATGGATCATAAAGACATGGATCACAAACAGATGAAGAAAATACTATCACGAAATCTCATACAGAAAAAGTCACCATCCACCATTTCCTCTGAAGTGATTCATGATTCATCTATTCTCGTGTAAGAGCATTTCTACGCAGAATATGGAATCCTCAAGCCCATTCTTTGAGCAAGCCAAGATCTATCTGGTTCTGGATCGATGAAAGGATGCATGATGAACTGCTCTGCTTCTTCATCCACCAATTCTCTACACCAATTTGCTCGATTTGATGGACAACAACCAGGTCCAAAACACCTGTATGTAGTTACAACAAAATTACTTCAAACTTCTTCAACTCACAAGATAAATTTGTATCGGAATATATCTGTATTCATAAATGTTTTAATGGTGTGAATCATAAAACATTACAAAATGGAATCTAACATTAAATACCTGTATTCATAAAAGCAAGCACTCCTCTCATTCTCTACTTTACCCCAGTTATCCCAGCCAACTTGTCTTACACATGGATCCATGTAAGTGTATGCAAAGACAACCCTTCCAAAAGGTCCCCACGGTCGTCCAAGATATGCATATGAATGTCCTCCGTTACCTGTTATAACACATCTGCAATAGCACCGCAAACCACTCAGTCGCAAAATACTTTAACGAACCAAATGGTCCATAACATAAGGAAAGAATCCTGGAACAAGAGCTCTAGTAACTAGGAAAGGAAAAATCAAATGTCAAATTTAATCCTACCTTTGTTCCTAAATATAAGTTTCTTTTGGAAAGAAAAAAATTGTCCCTAAATATCACCCATCTATACAAAAAGAGAACAAACTAAAAACACTAAATCTAAGTGAAAATGACAAAGGCAGCTTATAAAAAAGGGACGGGTAGAGGTCATCTATCACCCATAACATCATAATACTAGTTTAGGTCTTCTTCTCTCTTTTTCATCATGTTTTACTAACACCAACACAATCCTAAAATCCGAACCATTCTTCTACCACAAAACATTGAGGGAAGAATATTGCCTTGGTGTAACAAAGAGGCAATTGCTATATGTTCTCCATTAACAATGGATGGCGGTAATTTACACACCTCAAGAATACATAACCAGTTGCTTCCTGTGATGATTTTCTACTCTGTGCAGTTATGAACCCTGCAGACTTGCAGTGGATATGACAGTTCTCCAAAAGAGCAGTGCTATTGCCAAAGATGAAATCCACGCTTCCTTCAACATAGCAATCTTTCAAATATTGTTTACCGTAGTGTAAATACAGTGTGTCCTGGACCATAATCATGAGAAAAATAATCATCTGGTTAGTTATTCCATAGAATTTAAACAGAATCTAGAGACTGAACATAACCGTATATCAGACACGACAACAACACTGATAAATAGACACCGCTAATAATTTGAAAAATGGAAGTGGTTGAATGTAACCACATGTGTTGGTGCTGGACACGCCTTGAGACCCAGTCTGAAGTGTCAGTGCTTCATGGAACATAACACCAACTAGTCTTCAGATCACAACTCAAAGTTAATTTACGATAATATTATTCTTGAGACAACAGGCTAGAAAGGTGACGATAATAACTTACACAACTCATCCAACAAATATATCACTTAACCAATGCTTTTTTTAATATATTCATAAGGATAACTTAATTCTATGAAGGTTTTGAAAAGAAAAAAATTAGACATTCACGATGTATATATGACCAACATGAAAAACATCACAAACACATCAAACCTACATAAACTAATACATCAATATAGGGGGGAAATGGAGTACTGGAGTTACCTGCCATCCAAGGAACCTACAATTATAGAAGGCACATCGATCTGCAGTTACTCTAATTGCAACTGCCTGTCCTGAACCCTGCCGGAAAGAGAAGGAAAAACAAGTGTTATATAAGGTATTTCACTGTCTGTGCCTGGATATAAATTTTGTTCCAACAAACTCGTTAATTGAATTGGAGTATAGATGTATAAAGCTGCAATACCAAAACCATGTAATGAATTTACACACAGATCTCTGGCTGACAACAGATCCAAATCCCTATTTATGGAAAAGTTCCAAATTTACCATTATTCTCTCATATAAATACTGCACTTCTCTCATATAAATACTGCACAAATGTCTGGTCACGCGTACCAAACCATTTCCGCCGCAATTTTATTGAAACTTCAAAACTAAGCTTTTTAAGTCAACGTGTTTTTTCATCATGATTTTGGTAAACGTGCCGCAGAACTAAACATAGGCTACATTTGTAAGTAAGTCAACAACATCCCAACTATCACCATGTCAACTACTGCCAATGGGAAGGGAACTCTACAAATTGCATATGTATTTATGAACACATAATCTTACAAGTAATCAATTCTAAGATTTAGATGTTATGAAATTAGTTTAATGTTGTAATTTAGAGGTAATATTCTTCATCAATGATAATTTTTATGCATGTGTAAATATAGTGTACATTTTCCCAATTAGTAGGATCTTATATTCGTACAACGATACTCGAGTTATGAAAGAAGCCCTTTCCGATCTTAGATAAAATCTCATTTTTTACAACATCGATTCTCTCTACCAACACACACTTGTGCACGTTTATCAAACCAATACCATTCAGCAGAGTAAACAAGTGATGGTAAAGGAACTAGCAGGAGCAAACACATTGGATTTGGAAACATTAATATTTCACGTGCATTACCTCAGGTGCAGAGTTCTCAAAAGTTATATTCTCAGCAATAAAGTCCTCCCCTTCCACAATGGTACTTCCACAACCAAACGTCCCAGTTCCAATCACCCTAGCAGGCTGCAACAAAAATCCACCACAACCCCAAAAAAATTTCAGACATGAACCATTTTGACACATACCAGCTAAACCATATAGATGCTACATTAAAAACAAAATGAACATTTTTTACACATACCCAATACCCCAAATGAAGAAAAATCGAGTGAATACCCAAATTGGTCTTCAAATTGTAGGACTGCATAAACCTAGTCCACATATTATCAATATTCCAAAAGATCTATGGAATTGCAAAATGTTAATAGATGTGTCCCTCATTCTGAATATTTCATCAAATACATCTCTTAACATAATCCACTTAGTTTCAAATTCATCGTTAATATTACATCTCTAACCATTTTGTCTATGGGTTGATGCCTGACCAATGCGTATGGAAAAACATTTGTTGAAAGAGGTCAACCCCTTAAATGGATCTTAGTAACTTTGAGGGATTAGTCAGTGCAGTTATGCGCGGAGAATATCTTTGGTTTACCACCAAAAAACATTATAAACTTAATGTCATTCTAGTCCCTACAAACAGAGCGACAATTTGATTTCAATTTTGCAACTCCGTGGATTATTTTGGAGTATCGATAATGTGGATAACATTGGATACAAAATGAACAATTTTGTCCCATACCCATTAGCACCGACACATATCGGATTACATTCAATTATGTCATTTTTTTCAAATTACTATAGTTGTGTATAGTATGTATGAGTGTCAGTGTCGTGTCTGTGTCAGTGCTTCATAGATGAAAAACGAAAAATAAACAATTTTTCAACATACCCATCACCCCAAATGAATAAAACACAAAGAAAATGAGCACATACTTGATGATGATCAATCTTAGTAGCAGTATTATTCCAAGTAAGCACAGTATCCTCACGACACAACCCAGCAAGAGTGATGAAATTCTTCGTTTTAGGAACATACAGAGGCTGCTTATAGATTCCAGGAGACACCCGGATGACAGTCCGGCGAGAGTTACCAAGTGGTACAGCGTCGATTGCTTCTTGCACCGTTTGAAAATCTCCGTTTCCGTTCTGTGAAACGGTGTATACACATGCTGCCATTTTTGGAGAAGAAAGTTTTATTAATGGAAAATGGAAGAAAGAGAAAAACTTTGAATTAACGTTACGAATCTTGTGTTGTTTGTATGTTTTGTTTGAGATTTATTGTTTGAGACAAATGGTTTTGTCTCCCTGGTCTTGATGTTCAAGTATGATCACCGCTTTCTATTTTTAATCCAACTCTTATACCTCCTTATGGTTTTTCTTTTTTCTTTTTTCCGGTCCATTAGTAACTAGTGGGTAGAGCTCACAAATTAAACGTGGAGAAGTGGGTGTCGAACCACGACCCTGCATAAATTATACAATATTCCTACCAACTGAGTTAAGCTTACGGGGATACCTCTCTTCCATTTTATATACAAGAGAAAGTTAACTCAACAAATGTTTATGTATCTGGTCCAAATTTTGATCTACATACATCATTTTTTGTTGATTAAATACTTCATCATAAATTAGTAATATTTAATTTTTTCAACTAAGATAACAAGGTAAAATTGAAATAAATAATTATAAGTTATAATGTTTAAACTAAAGCTACTTCGGTTGACATATCAAAAACCGGTATAAGTTAGTAAAAATAAATTATAAACTTGTGAAAAAGTGATTGTTATCAATTAGGTTTTTTCTAGTCATTGTTTTGTGTGGGGCAAAATATTAAAAAAAAAAACATTTTAAGTGTTATCAGTCAAAATAAATCGAAATATATCTTTTTAATAAGGTTGTGTTTGGTAACACAAATAAGCTAGCTTAAAGCTTATTGTATTAGATTATAAGCTTGTTGATAGGATGAGACATGTTTAGTAAAAAGCTTTTCACATTAACTTATAGCGTTTTTTGAGAAGTTATTCCAAGTAGTTTTTGAGCTCCTAACATATAACTTTTCAATTTTTTTTTCAATTTTAATTAATTAGTTTAATTTTATACTTTTTTAATAATAAAAAAACGGGTAATAGTCACTTTAGTCCTTGAATTTTAAATGATTGGTCTCAATAGTTCTTCAATGTATTAAAATTTTAAATTAGTCCCTAATTGTTCACTCTGTTAGTCAAAATAGTCCCTGACTCTAAAATAATCTTTCAATACTCACAATAACTTTTTACATATAGAGACTGAAATGACAATAAATAAGTACTTATAAGTATTGATATAACAATAAGTAAGTATGTTGGAAGACTAATATGACAATATTAATGAAACATTTTAACAATAGAGACTATTTTGACTAACGAAGTGTACATTTAAAGACAATTTTAAATTTTTGATACATCAAAAAATTAGGTGGATTCTAGGGTGAGGGTTCTGTTAAGTCCCTCACCGGTGAACCACCTTGAACAACAATCAAGAGCCATTAGATTAATCAAACTCAAATATTCTACCATGCACCGTATATACTAGATTACACCTCTCTTCTTTTTCCTCATCCTCTTTTTGCTCCCTAGACTCCATACACACTGCCACAAACCCCTTCTGTTGTACTTGTATCACCATCTCCAATAAACTTTCATTGAGAAATTTTGAGAAG
>Ga0315914_1002044_pt1 | contig 30880 bp, 15 predicted proteins | sample MpolenodulesMG_FD_203920 | JGI IMG/M metagenome (GOLD analysis project Ga0315914, IMG submission 203920) | Medicago polymorpha root nodule microbial communities from Los Angeles, California, United States - elongated nodules | ecosystem: Host-associated > Plants > Roots > Nodule | place: USA...
ATTAAAATAAACTTAAATCTAAATAAAACAGACTCAAATATTATATTAAAAACACTAATTATTGACTCATCACTACTCTATTTATAGTCTACAATAACTTAAGCCCCAAGAAATACATCAATAGAATGTTCCACAAGAAACCATGACCTTTAGGTCAGAAATAAACTAAATAGGCAGCTTGTTGGAGAAGCAAAAGCAGCAAAAGGCTGTCTGGAATGATGTCACGGCCGTGCCACTGGAGGCACGGGCCGTGCCACTGGAGGCACGGGCCGTGCCAACCTCTCTAGTTGGTGGTCTTCATATTTTTGTACCAAATCATCGTATTTTCAACCCGAATCAGCTCCTAATCACCTTTCTTTTGCTCCAAGACGAAATCTTTCAAATATTTGTTCCTGAAATAAGATAACTTGCAATTGAAGTAAAATAGTTCTAAAAAGGAAATAAAAACATATAAAATCTAAGTAAAATAGACTCAAATAATATATTAAAAACACTAATTATTGACTCATCAATGACAAGAGTCACTATTTTACTCTCTAATTGCTCCTTTGAAAATATTTTATCTCAGTGTATCGATCATAATTTTCCTTTTCTTGTTGATTATATTTATAACGACATATACTTGATCGAGTTTGTTTCACTTTTTTTAAGGATAAAGGAAAAAAAACTGGACATATACTCAAATCGTGTTTGTTACACGATATATTTGTGTGGTAACAAAAAATAAATATTGTTTTTGTTACACTTTTTTAATATTTGAATTCATTCTCATCCATTATCTTTTTTAAATGGTAAGGAAAAGAATTAGACTTATACAATTTGTTTCATTTTGTTTTAATATTTGAATTTACTCTTATCTATTTGTTATATGTGTTATTTGCATTGAAAGTTAGGGGTAATTTTGGAAGGAGGAAAAGTCAGCCAAAATATGCTATTTTCTTTATATATAACTAGCGAAAAGACAGCCATTCACGTACCCGTCTTTCCGCTCTTTTTATTGCGTTAACGCGTGTAAATTATCAACGATATTTTATAGAAATTTGCATGTAAATTACAAACGATATTATATATATAACAAACTCAACAAACAATATTTATCATTTTCAATGACAACAATAATATAGCGAATATAATAAAAATTCTTATATTTTTTAATAACACCAACAATATAGCATTATTATAAGAAAATTTGTTTAATGGTATCGTTGGAATAGCAAAAAAGTCAGCCCAAAATCTTCCCAAAATGGACTATTTTCTTTATGAGGTGTGTCATTTGAACAACCATTTGTTTGACAACTGATGGGACAACCATAAATTTATAAAGAAAAGTAGACATTGACATAGAAACAAAGCAGTAGAGAGAGTAAGTAAAAACATAATGCGAGTATAAGATAGAAAAAAATTGTCACAAAATAGTTGTATAAATATCATTTCCCTTTCTTTATATATAGTATAGATAGATATTGATATAGATGTATTTTGACATTTTTAACTAAATAAAATTCAAAAAAATCGTTGTCTCATCTATTTAAAAAAATTGGTGTGGTTTTTTTATATAGGTTAGATCGTATGCTTCTATCGATTGATCCGACTTATTTTCACATTTAGTCTAGGACAATTGAAAAGATTAATTATTCGAAATAATTGTAACCAATTGAAGAGTGATAACCTCTTCCAACTAGAGCTGTCAAAACGGGTTAGCCCGTATGGGCTGGCCCGTTAAACCCGATTAATTGTAGGGTTTGTACCTTAAATTTTGAGCCTGAATTTTTATAGCGCATTTTAGCCTAATACCCGTTAGGGCTACCTGCACAGGGCTAGCCTGCATGGGGCGCGGGTATCCCTTTAGCCCGCATAACAAAAAAATCATATATATTATATATATTTTTTAAATAATTTTTTACTTAGTTGATTATTAAAGTAGAAAATAAAAGTGAAAATTCAATGAATTAACACACAAATATACAATTATATTTACTCGTTTCATTACTTATAATTTTAAAGATCGAATATTTTCTATAAAAAAAAAAAGATCGAATATAAAAATATCTATAACCATAACGCACGTAATTTATTTAAAATTGTTTTTCTTGCCGTTTTAGTTTGCAATGTTTGTATGAAAATGTTTATAATTTTTTTTTGTGCTAGGCATTAATTAAACATATTAAAAATATTATTTATAAGAAATTTATAGGAGTATTTTATAGTACTTTTTATTAAGAAAAAAGTAATTTTTAATACGGGCTGGACCGTTTAGTACTCGACCCGTGTAGTATTTTTCAAGCCTGTATTTTAACTGGACTTTTTAGCCCAACCTGATAATGCTCAAAGCTTGTTCGAGCCGACCCTAAACGGATCGGGTAGCCCGTTTGACCACTATACTTCCAACATATTTTTTTTTTTTATATGTTTCGAAAATATTTTCTCACCAAACTACTAGTCTGAAAAGTCTTTCCACCGTAGTTTCTAGTTTCCGTGGAACCAAACAATACGTCGGGGCAAAGGCAAAAAGCAAAAACTTGCGGCCCAAGTCGATGACACGCATCATGTAATAAAAGCATAAATAAATACACAATAAATAATAATAAAAAAGACAATAAAAAAAAAAGAAAAAGGAGAGAGAGTGTGTGCGTGTGCAAGCGAGGGTTAGCTCATGATATATTGTTGTTTTTGTCCCAAAACATTTGGAAAAAGTCTCATCGCCCTTTGACACCACACTCTTAACACAGCCGCCACCTCTTTCCCGATCATCACATCCTCTTCTATGAACCATGCAGGTTTGTTGTTTCTTCATTTCACTATCCACATTATTATTATTCGTTTAATCGCTCATTCATTCATTTTTAGGTTTTTCTTTTCATTTTTCATTTTTCTTATACAACCCTATACAGGGCTATGTTATTCCACTTGTGTTGTTTTGCTCTCTTGTTTATAAAGATTATTCATTTATTGAAAAAAAAAAAGGGTTTTTTATTTTTATTTTTTTAATTTTTAATCATTTTATCTTTGGTGAGAATTCTGATCCTTTTGAATATAACCTTGTTCTTTTACTAGTCTGTTTTTTATTGATCATGGTAGTTGAATTTTATTTTTTTTTTGTTATTTATTTATTAGAAAAAAGGGTTTTGATTTTGAATCTGTGTTTTTTAATTGTTTACAAATAATATGAACTAGGATTGATTACTGTTAGTGGTTATGGATTGAGAGACTAAATGTGTTTGTTTGCACTAACATTTATTGTATTTGTATTTTATTTGATGGAATCGTCTGTTTTCAGTTGCAGCTGGTTAGCTATTGGTAAAATAGTTTATTGTTGATCATGTCTAGAGTTTCTCTTAGGTCCTTAGTGTTTTACAACGGATGATAGTGTCGAAAGATGTTAGCTTTGACATGCTTCTTACGTTTATGTTTCACGGTAGTTGATATTAGCTTTATGTTTTTAGTGGTTGTGGATTGAGAGATTAAATGTGATTGATTGCTCCAACATTTATTTTATTTGGTGGAATCGTCTGTTTTCAATGTGATTGTAGCTGATTAGGTATTGTTAAAATAGTTTATTGTTGATGATCATTATTATAGTGTATACATGTTAGAGTTTCTCTTAGGTCCTTAGTGTTTTATAGCCGATGATAAAATGTCAAAAGATATTACCTTCAACATGATTCTTACGTTTGTATTTCACGGTAGTTGTTGTTATCTATGAAGCACACGAACACCGGATACGACACTGACACCTCAAATCTGATAATAATTTGAGAAAATGACATTATTAAATGTAATCACATGTGTCGGTGTCGTGTCCATGTCTGCACATAGACACGTTTTGGACACTGAACACACCTTCGATCAGTGCTAGAGGTTGATATGTTGTTTTTTATGTCGAGAAAGTTCCTCAAGAAATTGACATCCTTCAGCTAATGCTGCCTATTTTGTTTCATTTTTCTATAATTTAATTGTTATGTAATTTTAAATTTTTTTGCAGAATATGTTACGGTCAAAGCCGATCAGTACCTTTTCTAGCAGTGCTAGGAGCTTTTTCCTTGGTGGTACGCGATGTAATGCACCAGATGCTAATTCCTGCACATGCAACGAGGATGAAACATGTGCGTCAATAAGACAGCAGAGGAAAAGGGATCAAGATTTACTTGCGCAGAAGCCAACCTCTATAGTAGCCAACACACTTGCACAGAAGCCAACCTCTATAGTAGCCAACACACTTGTACAGAAGCCAACCTCTATAGTAGCCAACGCTACATCTCGAGTAGAAGGAGCCTCAGTTTCAAAAAACCCGGCAAGTGGAACAAGTTCTCACAAGGTCGAGGGTGTTGATAAATCTGGCAGTGTACAACAAGTCAGGTCTACTTCACTTCCTTCAAGTAAATCAAACTCCGTAGCATATGCTTGTGTGGCTGATGATAGTCAGAATCATGTTACAGAGTCTTCACCTCTTGATGGTGAGCAGTTTTATAGGGCCGGTATTGCAGCTGTCAATTTCATTTCTGATTTAGTTAATAGTAAGCTTCCTTTATCAGATGGGATGGGAATACTAAGCTACTCTAAAAATTGTATGGTTGAACCTATAGCCAACATAAGATCTTCCAATGTAAAAAAAATTAGAAAGGAAGACTTTATTAGTGTTCATCCCAGACCACCTGTTTCTACTGAGCGAGGTCCATCAAACAATACAAGTAGTTATCACGGTTCAAAGGGGAGAGGTGATAAATCAAAGATAGGTAAAGGCTTTCAGCATGCTGCTTCTTCAGGGACCGGGAAGTCAGAGGTGGCTCCCAGTATTCCTTTCAATAATCATGACAGCAGACCCTTGCCACAGAGGACGAGAACTCATTCAAATCGATTTGTCACTAAATTTGATAGCAACATGCAAACTTCAAACTCACAGATGTTGGGGTCGTTCAAGGAAAGCTTCAATAGATACCCCAGGGATCTGAAAACATCAGCAGGAACTGCTTCATCAAAATCACATTATGCAAAGACAAATCGCCGTGGTGTGGAAGTTGTTAAAGATATACTGCAACAGTTAAAGTGGGGTCCTGCTACAGAAGAGGCTCTTTATAATCTGAATTTTTTTATAGATGCATATCAAGGCAACCAAGTCCTAAAGCAACTTGAAGACCACTCAGTTGCTCTAAGCTTCTTTTATTGGTTAAAGCGACAACCGAGCTTCCGGCATGATGGGCATACTTACACCACCATGGTTGGTATCTTGGGGCGTGCAAGGGAGTTTGATGCCATAAACAATTTGTTGGAACAGATGGTCAAGGATGGATGTCAGCCTAATGTTGTAACATATAATCGCCTAATTCACAGCTATGGCCGCGCAAACTACCTAAAGGAAGCACTGAATGTCTTCAATCAAATGCAGGAGAAGCGATGTGAGCCTGATCGTGTCACTTACTGCACGCTCATCGATATCCATGCAAAGGCTGGATATCTTGATGTGGCCATGTCCATGTATGAAAGAATGCAGCAAGTTGGCCTATCTCCTGACACGTTTACTTACAGTGTGATGATCAACTGTCTGGGAAAATCTGGTAATTTAGCTGCGGCTGACAGACTATTTTGTGAAATGGTTGATCAGGGTTGTGTTCCTAATATTGTCACCTACAATATCATGATTGCTTTGCAAGCTAAAGCTAGGAATTATGAGGCAGCATTGAAACTATATCGTGACATGCAGAATGCTGGTTTTAGACCTGACAAAGTTACATATAGCATTGTAATGGAGGTGCTTGGTCACTGTGGGTATCTGGAGGAAGCAGAAGCAGTCTTTGTTGAGATGAAGCAGAGGAATTGGGTTCCAGATGAACCTGTTTATGGTCTTCTGGTAGACCTGTGGGGAAAGGCTGGTAATGTTGAGAAGGCTTGGGAATGGTATGGGGCAATGCTCAGTGCAGGTTTGCTTCCAAATGTACCAACTTGCAATTCTCTCCTGAGTGCATTTCTTAGGGTGCATCGATTGGCAGATGCGTATAATCTTCTCCAAAGCATGGTAGCACTTGGCCTAAGTCCTTCTTTGCAGACTTACACTTTGCTTCTCAGCTGTTGTACAGACGCACAATCACAGTATGATATGGGATTTTGTTGTGAGCTGATGAAAGTCAGTGGCCATCCTGCTCATGTATTTTTACAGTCAATGCCAGCAGCAGGGCCCGACGGTCAGAATGTGAGGGATCATGCAAGCAAATTCTTGGACCTGATGCATTCAGAGGATAGAGAGGGAAAACGAGGACTTGTAGATGCAGTGGTGGATTTTCTTCACAAATCCGGGCTCAAAGAGGAAGCTGGTTCGGTTTGGGAGGTGGCTGCACAAAGAAATGTATATCCAGATGCTGTGAAGGAGAAAAGCCGCTGTTACTGGCTTATAAATCTTCATGTCATGTCTGATGGAACCGCCGTAACTGCATTGTCTAGGACACTTGCTTGGTTTCGCAAAGAGATGCTGGTATCTGGCATTAGCCCTAACCGGATAGATATTGTGACTGGATGGGGCAGAAGGAGCAGGGTCACAGGTTCTTCTCTTGTGAGACAGTCGGTACATGAACTGTTGCGTCTATTCAGTTTCCCTTTTTTCACAGAAAATGGGAATTCAGGTTGTTTCGTGGGTTGTGGGGAGCCTCTTAGTCAATGGTTGCACCACTCTTACGTGGAGCGAATGCATTTACTCTAGTTGCTTTCTTTCTTATTACACCCCAATTTTGCTGTGTTGGATTGACATTCTAGCATTTTACTCTTTAATATGTCACAGTGCGCAGTTAATTAAGCTATTACTCTGCCAAGTTTATGGATTTTTGGACTGGTAATATTATTGATTCATGTTAATGTTCGCTCGCATTTGTTTAATGTTTCTCTCGTTTCATTTTTCAACATGTTGGTGCTTTGTTTTGTTGCCAAAATGTAACCAAATTGTGATTTGGGACATACCAATTAGATTGCAGCTACTATTATATATAACTAATATGATTATATCATCACGTGAATCTGCATTGACTGTAAAAAAGGATTATTGTATAAACATGTAATACTGACTGAGTTTATTCAATTTCATACCATGTAACGGAATGTTAAAGAAGGGTCACAGGAATTTATACTGATATTATATTATTTTGTAACTTTATAATTTTATTGTATTTACAAGTCTTTTATAGTTGAAGCATTTGTTTTTTTGTTACAAAGCTAAAGAAAAAGTAAGAAAAAAGAAAACAAAGCTTTTATAGTTTAAGCTTTTGAGTGGTGTTGCAAACCTCTAATTGTTTTATTTTGTTAACAAATGCAAACACCTATTTTTTATTGATTTAGTAAATGGGTTGTTATCTTGTGTTGCCACTCCTCTTGTTGACTCGGCACAGGCTAACTTCATTGAGATCATGTCTCCACATTTGTACTCTAATAGTAACCTGTTTCATGATCCTATTATATTGTTGGTATTGCTGGAACTAGAATAGTGATGAAGTCTGTGATTTTGATGACAACAAAGTAATTGTGATGGAAAATTTATCATTAGATACTCCTATTTAGCAACGTTTATTGATGTCTGCAAATAAATAGACTTGAAGATATCGAAAAAATATTTTATAAGACAATGAAATTCGAGACAAAGTAAGTTGCGTCTGAGTCTTTGCCGATAATTGATGATTAGATTGATCAGCTTTTAAAGAGAGTGTCAGTCTTTTCAAAGATCAATATGGAAGTCGTGATATTCTCAGATAAAAGTAAAACTCCAAAATTGAGAAGGGGTGGAAAGAGGTCACCTATGAACAAATTCAAGAATGATTTTATTTTTTTTGCAACGAGAAGCATTATTAAAACACACATGATATACATGGTTAAAGGATTAAGAACTTGGAACATAAGCTAACAAACAAAGCTTGATCGTTAATTACTGTCATTGGCAGCTGGTGAAATGATACTCTCTACCTTATTGGAAAAATATTACGAAATTTTGAACTGATTAGTAATTGGATGGTTCCTCTAAAAGTTCAGGAAAGCTTAGAAACATCTCATTTTCTTGATCGAGTATGGCCTCTACGAATGAAATGTCTGAGGATGATGAGACTTGGTGTGACATGACCTCTTTCTTTGATAACAATCCACCTAAAATTTGTTGTTCTTGCAGGTTATTAGTCGGTGCATCTTGTGAAAAGGCATCTTGTAGAAGAAAGTCATTCCAACTAAATGGTGCAGAAAAGTTTGTTTCTTGTGTTGAAGTGGAGGAACAAGGAGATGAGGTAGGTAGTGATGATGATGACAAGAATATTGGGTTATTATTATTACTGGTTTGGAACTGAGAAAGATCCATAAATGTTTCCATTTTGGGTGGCAATTGCTTTGATTGGTCATTTGTGTTTCTGATCAATCTTTGATTCCTAAAGTCTTGATTAATATGACAATTAGCACCACCTATATTTCCATAATCAGCAATGAGTTTAGAGAAAGGCTTGTGAGTAACAGGGTCTATCCCCATTTGAGAAAGCTTCTTTTTCAGCTTTGTGTTCCAATTGTTCTTAACATCATTGTCTGTTCTCCCAGGAAGTTGTTGAGCTATGATAGACCACCTACTCCCTATGGCTGCATGAAGCTTAACAATTAGATCTTCTTCTTGGGATGTGAACTTATCATTATGCTTTGGATCAGACATGGAGTTACTCCACCTAAGCCTACAACTTTTTCCATACCTCTTAACACCTGTTAAAAACATATTCTTATCAAATTCAATCCATGTTTTCATTAACTTTACTGTGTCATTTTGAATAAACTTAAATTTTGTAAAATTGATTATTAATGAACCAAAAACACTTCTCGGATTAGGCGTCTCTCAGCAGCGCCATTCTTGGGCAAGCGCAAAGAGCTATGCGGAGTCGGGCCCCCAATTTATGGGGGCCTCAATTATTTGTAGGGGTATGAGTATAATTGTTGGGATGTAGGGTAATATTTTCTTTTGTTATGTAGGTCCAAATCAAACACTTATTATTTGACAAAAATAAAGAGTAAATGGGCCAAACCCACCTTAAAAAAAAAAAAGTTAGGTCAAACCCACACATCTATCAACAAAAAAATTTCAAAAAAAATCAAAATAATGCTTATTGTTAATTTGTGATTGTTTAAATTATCATTAATTTTTTTATTAGGGGCTATTTTTAATATCAGAGCCGAGCCTCCAATTTTATTGGAACGACCCTGTATCTCAGTGTCGGACACACATCAATGTTTATATTTATGACATTAGCAGTGTCAACGTGTCCACGTCTGTATTGTGTCTGGTGTCTGTGGAAGTCCGTGCTTCATAGTTGATTATGTTAAAATTGAAGCAAAAGTCTTAATGTAAACTTCTCATTTTAACATATAGTAAATATTTTATTGAAAAAGAAACAAGTCTCTAACCTGTTTTTTTAGGGACAGAAGTCAAATTAACAGATCCATGCTCTGAGGCAAATGAAGGTGTCTTTGCATCTTCTTCTGCAATCCATACACTTCTTTTGATGACACTATTTTTTTCACAACTTGAAGACCTCACCATGTTTTCTGCCAATACAAAAAGATTAAATGGAAATCAAGGGCTTTTCAAAATGCATAAGAAAAATAAAATGGACAGAGAGAGATGTCATACACAACTTCAAATAACTTACTCTGAAAATGCTCTTTGAAAGGTAAAGAGAAGATGAGTTTAAAGGTATCACAAGTATTGAAGCAAGAAAAGCATGTGATGTTGTTACAAATTCAACATAATTTGCATGATGATTCTCACCTTTCACCGCAAATGGTGTCATAAGAGATATATAAATAAATGTAACACACTTTCTAACACAACAATACTCACCTTGTCCAATAATAAATTTGAGATTAGGTTTGAATCCGGTAAAATATTTGGTTAAAATTAGATTCAATTTAAGTGAATATATTATTGTTCACACCAGTGCGAAATATCATGACCACTTTCTACATTAATTAAACTATAAAGTCTATAACTAATATATAGTAACATCTTTGAAAATATGAGATGGATTTGTAGTCCCTTGAACATTTTTTTTAAAGATTCTATCCTATAATTCAAGATTCTTATCGTTTTAGTCTCTAATGTCATCTTGTCATCCAAGGTAGATGACATGGCACATGGTATGAGATTTTGGTGTCATGTGACTGACGTTGATGTCATGGCAAATCAGTGCCACGTGAAAGTAAAATCAATTGTGGGATATTATCTCAGCATGCCACATCATCTACTTCGGATTGAAAGACGACGAAGACTAAAACAAGGAGACTCTTGCATTACATAACATAATTAAATTAAAATACATATCCGAGAGTATTTAAGGAAAAATTGTTGACTTCTCCAGTCAGTTTCAGCAAATGAAAAAGACTAGTTTGTAATTTGATTAGATTAACAAAGAACGACAAACAACTCTAATATGGGAACAACGCCTAAATATCGAGTCCAAGGAAGAAAAAGAAACTAAAGGGGTTGATAATCTAAAAGTCACATCTATTTAAAGTTACAAGTTATTGTACTGTGCATGGAATGGATGAGATAAATAACACCCAACAAACTCTCATTCATTTTCGTAGACCCTTTGATCATAGAAATACTAACTGGTAACTACTACTGAACAATTACTACCTACTCTACACAACTCAATCAACAAGGATATATCTCCCTTCTGCAGAAGGATATATCTTATCTCTTGCTGAATTGTAAGAAACAGAATATATTCTATCCTGATCTCCAACATTTTTTCCATATAATTCTTCACTTTACGTCATATATTCTCTGTTCTCACTTGGATCTGTGTGATCATAGGCTGCATTGGACTTCTCAGGTTTAATAAACTCGGTTCCTGACTCAGACATCTCATATTGTAGGTAATTTGTATGATTTCTAGTTGCTCTATTACTATGTTTTAGTCCAATGAAGTATCGTCTATAGATCTGAGTGTACTTTCCCTCGTAGTATGCCCTGGAAATTTGTTGAGTTTACGGGTCTTGTCACTGACCTCACTGATACTCCGAAGAATCTTCAACTTCAGCATTATCTTCGTCCCAATGATATTCTTTATCTCCTTCAGTGGTAGAGCTACTGGAAACCTTCCTTCTATGCCAACGTTTCTGGAGATATTCATCATCATATACGGCTTCTTCGACAATATAGAATCATCGCTGTCAATGTGAGTTCCGTTAAGTAATGTTAAACAGATAGGCCAAATATGAAGTTACATCATGCAATCATAATGAAACCATTAAGTGATTAATATCCAGATTAGCTCACCACAATTCACGATTGTCAATGCAGGATGATTTAAAGCAAAGCCTGTCGACGAACTTCCATTTAAAAACTAATAATTATAATAAAAGAAAAGGCTGGTGATGATGTCAGCCAGTCTTGAAATCAAAACAGAAAACGTTCATATGTTGACACCAAAAATCAACCCCTCAAAAATTTAAAGTTTTAATAAATTAAACCTTACTCTTACCAAAAGTGTAGGTGACATGCTTCCTATCACGAAGGTTCAGATAAGTTTCCTACTCAAATAAGTTCAAATATAACTTCCTTAGGGTTTCTAAATTAATGTGCTTACTAACAGTGATTCATTATCTTGGTGATAAACCTATAATACAAATTCCCAATTTCCAGCAAAACATTCAACAGTAACAATTATTAAAACATGCCAACTGAACATATATAGACTAGCTTCAGGAACTTACAGAAACATCTTGAAATTCATCAAAATTGGTCGCAACTGTGTCCCACTGGTAAGCTGCATCTGTGTCCCTTTCTACGCTTGAACCACTCCAGTTTTCCTAACTTCACGATACAATCTATGGCCAATACGTTGGTTGTCTTCATACCTGCACTAAACAAATTACAAATAAATAAAAAATAAAACCAGACATGAAAATGTTCATAAACTTTCAATAGAACATTTTAAACTGAGTATTACCAAAAAGGAACTCCGTGTGAATCACCACGAGTACGCTCCTTGCAGAATGTTGACAGATGAACACCATGTTTGAGCGAGTTGTCAATGTAACTTCCGATATCTTCTTCCTGCAAAATATTAGCCAAATGTACTCGTTATAAACACTGATAAAACAGGTGATTAAGGGAAATGTCAGAAAGGCTAAGAATAATTTTCATCCCACTCTACTTATATCGAAAAACTCAGCAGGTTTCGATATTGGGATCAATCCTGCCTTGTCCTTTTCAATCATCCAAAAGTTATAGGAGAATAATTTTAATCTCTCAATTTCTTGCATAATACAGTAATCCAATGCCATTCTTGCATGGTTGAGATGAGAATGCCAATGACATGTGTCCAGTAGTTCACTCCGACATGCCGTGGCAGCTTCCGACTATATTGTGACTGCATGTATCAACCATTGATGCACTCACAAACTTCAAATTTGTATATGTTTAATTTTAATTCGTTCTATCAAATCGCAGATTCCAACATTTTCAATTATCCCATAGAGGTTGGAATTGGATTGTGGCCAAAACTCCTAAATCCTTCATACAGAGTTTTTCCCATTCATTTCAAAATTTTAAACAAGTTCTCGCCGTTGTCAATTGAAAGATTCCCAAAAGACACTCTAAAATATAATACTAGCTTAAATTCACGTCATAACTCTTTTGAGATTTCACACACCTTAGCAATGGCATTAAACTATAAATCTACAAGCTTAAAATTCAAGGTGCTGAGTTGCAAAATAAGTAGAATTTAACAAAAAATCAATTTAAAAAATATGAAATTAATTTTCCAAAATTTTAAAAAATCAAAAATATTTTATCAAATATGTTTTTTTATGGGGTTGTAATTGCAGATTTGATAAAAGAATTTGATGATTTTATTTGGTTGAAAAATAAATAAAAACATCTTAATTCTTATTACTTCCTCGGTCCCAAAATTATAATCGTTTAAGATTTGTGCACGATTATTAAGGACACGGTTATTTGTGTTGATTTCAATTATAAAATTAATATCATTTACTAAAATATCCTTATTAATCGTAATCAATAGAGTAATTAAGTTAAATGAAATTTAATAAATAAATGTATAATAGTGAAAAAATAAATACCTGCATTGATATTCACAATTATTTTGAGACAAATAAAAAATGTATAGAGTACATGATTTTTAAAATGTTATTAATAAGTTTAACCCCCCATGTACCGTTAATATACCTCAGCAATTGCACCTAAGCAAAAATGTGTTAAATAAACAAGTTAATAGGTCTAAGACTTTTTTGAAAGTCAAAAAAATTGCAAGGACATTTTTTTTTGCAGAGATCAAAATCCAACCAAACCACATTTGTATGGACAATTTACATATTTTAACCTTAAAAATAAAATAATGGGATATCATAAAATGGTAGTAGTTTTTAATTTTTAAAACACTATTTTTTTTAACTTTTTTCAAATAAAAAAATTTTAAAAAATGGTTGTTAATGAAAAAAAGGAACAACAAAAAATTGGGGTTTGTTTAATAAACGTAAGAAAAATCAAACCGTACATTCGCATACAAGAATAGTTTTTAAATTTAAAGATTGAACTTGAGTTGAAACTATTTGATTGGCGACTTATAAAACAATGAAAATTATAAGTATTGATATGAAAATCAAATCAATAGAGACATGAAATAAAAACATAATGTAAATATAAGATAAGAAGTTGCCACAAAAATTATCATAAAATAGTTGTACTAATATCATTTTTCATTACATATACTCCATGAATATCATTATCTTCTTCAAGATAATCTCGTTACTGAAAGAAACAACACCATAATCTTAAGATTTGGAAAATGATCCCGTAATTGAAAAGAACCTTTCGTTATAAAAAAAAGTGTTTTAGAATAATGATTCAAGATATAGCCATATAGGCTCAAATAATTAAAAATAATAATAATCAACATGTAATATTTAAGCTTTATAAACCAAGAAGTAAAGATAAACTTGGATTTATAAAGCTTTGAAACCAAATATTACATTCTAAGTTCATAACAAAAGCATGGGAAATTACATATATTACATATAAAAAAGGGATTATATTCCTTTCCATGCTTCCACCAAATTGTTCTTATTGACAAGTGTTCCTTCCTGCTCTTTCTTCATTACCAAGAATTCAAAAAGAAAATATTCAAAGGAAGTTACAATACACATGACATTCATGTAAATTAGGAGTTAGTTTACTATTTGTTTATATTATTTTTATAATGGAAAATGTCAACAATTAGTTGTTAGATTACCACCTACTCATTCATCCGAATTTGAATCTAAGACATCTAACTCCCTATTAGTTAGTTCAAATGAGCTATCCAACCCCCTACTATTTATCTAAATATCATAAAATCAACTCAATGCAATGAAAGGAGTTTATTACCCTTCGATAAAACTACACCTACCGGAAACACCTCATCCTCACGAGATGATACTCATACTGACAACGTTGAAAAAACGATGTATGAATCGCATGTGATATTCATTTTCGCACACGTGTGCCCTTTTGTTTTTCTTTATCTTTTTCCATTTTTTATATCATTCAAAAACTTACATTTCTTGGATTTATGACTACATGTTTATTATTTTAAATCTATCAACTAAAAACTTTCTTAATAATCAGACTCATATTGATCCATCGAGACCATTTGTTGGGTTGAAATATTTTCATATCAACAATAAAACTAGAACTTCACACTTTACCATTGATTTTACCATCAAATACATTTCCATATAGAGATAGATTTATTACACACTATTTTTGTTTTGTCCAATCACACATACTTGAGAATTAAACTCTTGACTTATTTTTTAATAAAAAAAAGGAATATCCTCGAATTCATAAGAGATTTCTTTGTCTATGTATCATATCATTTGATCTTTTAGGTCAAGACGTCACCTCGACGGTTATGCCACGATGTCTTTAAGCCTATATGCGATAGATAGACTTCGGCAATCATGATATATTATATTTTATTCTTTGAACTTAATTTAAGTTCTTAAAAAAAAACAGAGATGAAATAATTAATTCCACAAAAAAATTATTTTTTTTTTTTTCACAAGGTACGTACAGTTCTAAATAAATATTTATTTGTTACTACACAAATTAAGTCTATCCAACAATACCCTTGAGCACCTCAACCAACCTTAGGTGTGCAGTTAGCTGAGGGAAATGGCCAGTCATGTCTATAAACTCCAAAGTAGACACCCCTTTAATGTTCTCATCCAAGTAATGCCCTATGCTTATTGGAACTGCCACATCATTACTTGACTGAATGATTGTGCAGGGGATCACTACCTTTTCAACCATATCTCTATAGTCCCTGAAAAACACAGTTTTGGCCAAGGTAATTGCAACTTCACCACCCATTCTTTTCAAGCATTTTTGAAATTTGTCAATAGAGTCAGCATCATTTGGATCCACTGCAATAGGACCGTATGCTGAAACCCAACTTTCGTATTGAGACTCTATGGTTGATATTAAGTTCTCAATATCTGATCTCTCAAAGCCTCCTTTATAGTCATCTGTATTTATATACCTATGAATGAATAATTATAGGATGTTAATACAAGCCTCCATCAAATGTTTGAGTTGGCCTAGGCTAGGAAAAAAAATTGAGCTCAAATATGGTTTTCTTTCAAGAGCTAAAATTTGGTTAGTGCAATCCAAATTTTACATCACACTAATTGGAAGTGATTTATCGAGTTGGACCCTTTTTAACATTTATAGTTTTGTAGAAGGACAAAAATAGGTGCACTTCTTTTGGTGTTGTGGATAGAAAAACATAGTTGTGAACGAGACATTAGTTATTGACAAAAATCGGCTGAGACTTCGCACTAATAACATAATTAAAAAGTTACTTTAAATTACTTTCTAACATTTATTCAAATTTCTGTAGCACTGACACTTCTGATAAAAATCGTGTCTGGTGTTTGACACGTGTCAATGACACATGTGATTACGTTCAATTAATTCATTTTTTTCAAATTTTTATAGGTGTCAACGTGTTTGTGTTAGTGTCACATATGATATTCTTGTTTGTATTAGTGTCATATATGATATTTGTGTTTGTGTCGGTGCTTTATAGATCTAAATACCATAACATGAGATTTCACCAAATAATCAAGTGTTTTTAAAAATAGAGAAATATTGTGTTACTGTTAGTATTTTCATAAATAGAGAAGGAAAAAAAAGACAACATCAGAGAGAGTATATATAGGTAAAGATGAGAGTACCTTGGGGAAGCACAAAGAAGAACAATCCTCTTAAAGAGCTCAGGCTTTTTAATGGAGGCAATGCAACCTATCATAGCAGCCATAGAGTGTCCAACAAAAGTGATACATTTGAGGTCCAACTCATCCATAAGAGTGATTAACTCATCAGCATAAGGTTCATAGGAATTATATTTTGCATGATTATAAAGGCTTTTATCTGTAATAGCTCCAGAAAATGGCCAATCAAACAGAACTAAAGTGTAATTTTCAGCTAAAAGAGGAACAATTTTATTCCATGTAGACTGGTCTGTTCCAAAACCATGACATAAAACTATTGTTTCGGGTCCTAAGCCTATGGTTCTTGCATTTAAAGATGTTGAGAGGCTCTTTTTTGGTGTTACCATGTTTATAAATGGTTCATGCAGAGTAAGAAAATTGAACTTCAAGGGATTATGGGAGATAACTACATATAGATAGAGTGATTTTGTTTATGCTACTTGATTTCTATTTATAGTCCTTGGGATAAGATTATAAATGACCATATTAGAAAGAGTCGGGGTAACACGGATTGTAGAAAAGATGGTGGAAAACCGGCTTAAGTAATTTGGACATGTAGAGAGAAGTCTTTTAAATTATGTAGTAAGAAGAGTAGATCAGATGAATGACTAGTCAGATCACTAAAGATAGATTAAGACCTAGAAAAACCATCAGAGAAATTATTAGAAAATATTTTGTAATTAATGAGTTGAACCAAAATATAGTTTATGATAGAACATTATGACGTAATTTGATTCATGTACTCGATCCCACTTAATAAAAAAAAGTTTTGATTATTGTTGTTGGTTTCTATTTATAGTTCTAAAGTGGCTTTTTGTTTGTAATATTAAGATATGAAACGTTCTTAAGAATGATTCAATTGATAGGAAAATGACCCATATACTAATACTACAATGACAAAACATATGACTACGTTAGTTAGAAATCTGTTAGTGTAAGTGGTCCATTTTTTTTGTTGAAAGTATATTCATCTAATTTATTTTATATAGTACAAAGGGGATTGAAATGGTTAGAATGTCATCTGTCAAATGCAGTTTAATTAGTTATTGTGTAGCCTTCATGAAATTCAAAAATAAATAATGATACTTTGACTAATGATTTTTATATACAATTTAGAGGATAACTCTTTCTTTCAAAAAAATAAAAAAAATGAAAACTAGTATATTCTGCATTTTCTTTCTTCACAACATTAATCATTGAGTGGAATATTGTTTGTTAATTTGTTCTAGAAACAATTTAATAAGAAACTATATGTGTCTAAAAAATCAAATTTGTACTTTTAATGAGGTAAGGAAGTAGACAAATTCAAGAACCCTGATATATCAATTTGTGCCGGCCTTCTTTGAGCAATTAAATATTATGTTTTTGGGAGTTGTTAATTTATTTTTGTTCTAATGCTGGGAGTTGTTAATTAACTTAACTGGGTGTGTCTTTGTGATAATAAAAGTCATGAAGGGATATGTCACTTCTATTTCTTCCCCACTAAAAGGCTAATATATAAAATTAAAAGGAAACCACACCCTCCAAAAAATGTCTAATTACATCTCGCAACACTCTAAGACAAGAGATAAGAAGAAAAGGTCTGACACAAGCTTACAGTGTTTTCGACGATGCATCTTGTAATGGAGAACTACAACTAATATATAGTCTTAGTCTTCCTCTTCCTTTACATTTCTAAACAATGTGAGATTTCTTCGACATGTATATTTTCAACCAACACCAACAAACAAATCAGTCAGATGTTGAATGTCAACTATAAAACATAGTTATCAACTTTTGAAGATAAACTAGAAGTAATTACAAGTTACAAACATAAAAATGATTCAAAGATGGGTGAGATAAAGGGAATACAGAAATGAAAATAGGAAGATAAAACCATAACATAATTGGGAGAGGGTTAGAGAAACTCAGATAGAAAGAGAATTATCTACTGGTATCATAACAGATTGATAAATAAATGTGATATACAGAAATTTTCAAAAAATCAACAATTACATATCCCAAGGAATGTAATTAATCAACAAGCACAATGATATACTCTCAGGCTACTCTTAGAACATAAATTCAACCACTTTCTGATAACCAAAATCCAGTATCTAAGCTCTCTATTTTCTCACCAACTAGAAAAGAATGCACTTGGTCTCCAATTTGAACCCAACTACAACCAGGATTTTTCTTAGCTCCCCTTGATTTCATCAATTCCCTAACCCTATTTGCCTCATCCCATCTTCCAGCCTCAGCATACATATTTGAAAGCAGTATATAGTATCCACAATGGTCAGGTTTCAATTTAAACAAATGCTCAGCAGCCCAATGACCCAATTCCACATTCCCATATATCCTGCAAGCTCCAAGTAGTGCACCCCATATATTAGCATCAGGTTCAAAAGATAAGCCTCTAATAAGGTTTGCAGCTTCTTCAATTTGGCCTGCTCTTCCAAGAAGATCAACCATACAAGCATAGTGCGTATGCGTTGGCTCAATATTATAATCTTGCATTTGCTTAAAATATTTATTCCCTTTCTCGATCAGTCCTCCATGACTACATGCCGATAAAACTGCAATAAATGAAACTGAATCGTATTCCACACCATCATCTTCCTTCATTGCTTCAAAGAGGTCGATTGCAGTTTCAAATTCACCACGCATACCATACCCTAAAATCATAGTATTCCATGAGGCTACATCTTTGTGTTGAATACGGTCGAAGACTTTAGTTGCAAGATCTATTCGACCACACTTGGTATACAAATCCAGAAGGGAATTTGCTGCAAAAAGATGAGTATGGAAAAGCTTTCTTACCAGATGTCCATGAATCTCCTTACCTTGTTTTATGGAAGACAGATGTGCACAAGCGGATATGATACCGATGAACGAAACAATGTCAGGCGTCATACCGGAAAGTCTCATTTCTGAAAACAAATTTAGAGACTCTGAGCTGTTAGTTGTTTGAGAATAGCCTATAATTAGTATATTGTAGGAAACTTTATCCTTGACAGAAATATTGAAAACATTTCGAGCAAGGCTTAAATGTCCACATTTTGAATACATGTCTGTCAGAGCATTGGACAGAAACAAATCAGAGGCACATCCAGTTCGAATTATCCTGGCATGAATTTCTTTTCCAACATTCAGGAAACCTAATCTTGCACATGCTGGAAGAACATTTGTGAAAGTCACATTGTTGGGGTTTTCTCCATGAGCTTGCATTTGTCTCAATAATTCTACTGCTGCAAAATGGTGTCTGTTCTGAGCAAAATTTGCAACCATAGAATTCCATGACACAATGTTTCTATCTCCCATTTTGTTAAATATAGTAGACGCTACACGTGACGATTCCGATTTCGCATACATATCTATCAATGAGTTGCCAATAAAAATGTCAGATTCAATACCCATCCTTAAACTATATCCATGTACTTCCCTTCCTAACTTAAAAAGTCCTAACTCTCCTAATACAGGTAGCATACTCGAAATTGTGACCGGGTTTGGTCTCATTCCCGCATCAATCATCGACCTAAACACATCCAAAGCATCCATAGAAAGCTGTCTAAAAGAAAAACTAGTAATAACAGCATTCCAAGAAACCTCATTTCTCTCATCCATTTCATCAAAAACTTTCTTGCAAGCCTCCTCACTCCCACATTTCCCATAAACATCAACCAACGCATTCCCAACCTTTACATGACCCGACAAACCAACCTTGAAAACATAACCATGCACAATTCTCGCCATGACGACATTCTCACTATCCGCACAAACCGGCAACACACTAACAACAGTAACCAAATCCGGTCTAATAACCGGAGCAGCCACAACCATCTCCTTAAAAAAACAAAGCGACTCCTCGTAAAAACCCCGATCAGAACACAAACCAATAACAGTATTCCACGACACCTTATCCCTCTCAAACATTTCATCAAACACCTTCATCGCATCAACAAAAAAACCACAATTACCATAAAACATCAAAAGCGTATTTCCAACAAAAACATCCTTATCAAAACCAACCTTAAACACAACCCCATGAACCTCCCTACCCTTATCAAACTTCAAATAATCAGAACAAGACTTTAAAACAAAAGGGTAAGTATGATCATCAGGCTTAACACCAGAACGAACCATTGTGTTGTAAACATCAAACCCATCAAAAAAACCAGCAATGGAATAAGCACGAATAAGCGTGTTCCACAAGAAAGCAGTTTTGGAAAATGGAAGAGTGTTTTGGAAGAGAATGAGTGAAGTTTGGGGATGTCGAAAGGCGGCGTATTTAAGAATGAGAGAGGCGGAGATGGAGACACTGTGAGGGAGGAAAGCATTGAGAATGGAGAAAGCGTGAAGTTGGTTTGTTTGTGAAAGGGTTTGGGAATGGGTGCAGAGATGAAGCAGATTTGAAGAAGAAGAAGAGAATGAAAAACAAAAGTGTTTTTTGTTTTTTGTTGGTTTGAGTTTGAATTTGAGTTTGTTGAGAAGATGATGTAGCATCGTCTGTTTCTCGAGAGATGGTTATTTGGAGGGTTTTCGGCTAAGTCTATATTTTTAAATACATTTGAATTTTTTATTTTTTTTAAATCAATCAACATATAAATAATCATATATAATAGTTGAATCATACTTGATTGATATAGAAAATAATAGGCTAAATTACACCCGAAGTCATTTAAGTTTGAAGTTTGTAACAGATTGGTCGTTTAAGTTATTTTAGTCACACATAAGTCCTTTAAGTTTGAGGTTTGTAACAGATTGGTCTTTTAAGTTATTTCGATCACACATAAGTCTTTTAAGTTTGTAAACATTTTCAATTTAGTCCTTCTATTACAGAAAAGATGATGTGGCAGAAGGACTAAATTGAAAACGTTTACAAACTTAAAAGACTTATGTGTGACCAACATAACTTAAAGGATCAATCTGTTATAAACCTCAAACTTAAAGGACTTATATGTGACAAAAATAATTTAAAGGAACAATCTATTACAAACCTCAAACTTAAAGGACCCTAATGTAATTTAACCAAAATATATTATAATGTTTGTAATTTAAATGAGAAAAGTAAGCCCATCTCTCCCTCTAAAATCCTTCATTCAAACTATTCTAAGAGAACATGGTGAATTATTCTTTAAATGTGATTTTTGTTAACAAACATGACATCCATTCAAATAAATGAAAAACTTAAAAACTTGTATTTATCATATTCATGATAGTAGAATTATATACAAAACTAAAAAGATAATACGAAACGAGTCAGCCTTATCGCGCTTATATATTAACTCAACTTTTATATACTAACTATTGTTTTTTTTTCTTTCAATTTTACACTTCACTTCAACTTTATTTTTCTATTTTATCTTTCTTTATCAATAAAATAACCTATTTATTAAACAATCAAATAAAATTAAACAACTACTATTTGTATTGATAAAAACGAAAAAGTATTGATAAAAACGAAAAGACAAACACCAACGCGCCCGTCTAGAGGCCAACACTCGTGTTAAAATTGTGCACATAAAATAAACTTATTCAACATTTGCCATTTTTTTTAAAATGCAAACAACATTCTCCGCATGCGCATTTTATGTCAAATAAAACAAATACAGACATAGTGTTATGTTGGAGAATAAACTTGCTCTCTTCTAATTTTGAAATATTTTTTCCTTCACCCTAAAACAAGTGTAAAACAAGCTTTCAGATTCACTTTAAAAGCTGCAAAATATACACATTTACCTACGATACAAAGATACAAGGAATCAGGTGCTGAAACAGCTTGACTTTACACAAATGTTTCCCCTTTCCAAGCAGTTTTGGTTTCTATATAGAATGAACCAGACTAAACGGGGATACTACAAATGCCAAGATGAAATAATACAATGACCTGTTTAACTACATTAACCACGCAAACGTTTCAACAACCACTTTTTTCTCAATCTCTCCTTTAAATTCAAAAACATCAATCCTCGCTTCTCATCGAAACATAAATATTCACAAGCTTCAATAATGAGATCATCATCAAAATCCGGAATATTCTGCACCTTTTCAACCACTTCCTCCAAGCACGCAGTTTTGTTACGTTCGGTCAATGCATCGGCTATCCGACCGATATCAGCAGCCATAACATTCATCATTTGTAGCATCACATCATTGGTGCGTCTCCGCTTTGCTGGCTGCTTTGAATGTGATGACGAAGGCCTTGCCCCTGACTGCTCAGATGAACCCTGCACTTCATCACTTGCATTATCATGGCTCATCTCCTCTTCATTCGCTGACATCGGTGTTGGAGATTCAGCATGCTCTTCAAAGTGAGGAGTGATATTTACATCAGTGTGCTCTTCAAAGGTAGGAGTAAGATTTACATCCGCATTCTCTACAAAGTTAGGAGCAAGGTTTACATCAAACATCTCAGTGTCTTCCGACCAATTTCCACTAGCTTCCTCATTGCCAACAATCAAACCTAACTCGTTGTAGTTCTCTATTCGTTTGTCTCGCAGACTCCTAGCATCTCGATGTTTCTGAATATACACAGGCCAATAATCAATCAGGATTATCTAGGAACACATACATATATACTTGCGATTAGTCGGGAATATATAGCAAGACATATATACCAACATATGGTGCACCGTGCAGGAGCAAGTGAGTGTCTACACTATTGAGCACTCATTGGGACAAAGGTGCCCAGTACGGCTGTGGCTGCAGTTTGAAGCAACTGAACCCAACCAAAATGCACAAACAAAAAATAAGTGAAAGATGACGCCTTCAAATACAACCTTTGGTATATTTTGGTAGCTACTATAATAATGGGTCTTTGATTAAATTACATAGAGAAGATAACAAATGGTTAAAAATTACGACAAGATCACCAGACTTAATGACCTAATCTTGACATTCAATGAGCACTAGTTAAAGTACTACAATAGGTCCTCGTGAGCTTGGCTCAGTTGGTAGGGACAATGCATAATATATGCAGGGTCTCGGGGTTCAAACCCCGGCCACCACCAAAAAAAGTACTACAATAGCAAATAAATGTAACCATAATTACTTCTGAAACTAAAATGAAAAACTATACCTTGGTATATTCATTCCATGTTGAATCAGTTGCAACAACCATCTTACGTCCTTCATCCCACTCAAATCCCCCACGAGAAAGCATTTCCTTCATAAGGACATACTGCTTCTTCCATGTTCTTAACCGGCCTTTAATGTTTTCTATTGTTAAATTCAGGTCAAATCTCTCATTTAGAACTGCTAGAGTAGCTATGTAAGCTGAGGTCTTGAAATTTTTCTCAAGCTTATTTCCCAACATCACTTGCTTGACAAGCAGCTCTGTCAAGCAAAGATCCATTTCATCTGTCCATGTCACACTCTTTCCTTTTTCCGTTGTATTATCAGTTCCATGGTAATTTGTCTCCGGAGCTTCCATAACATTATCATCTGTAATCATACCCATCTTAGCACGAGCAGTGATCATACCTGGTGGATCAATGTGACCAATGATTATGCACAGCTCTTCATAGTTTCTGATGATTCGTCCTTTAAGAATTCGAACATCAGGATTTATCTGCTCCAGAAAAACGCAATAAGCTTAACAGTAATATTGTGTTATGCTACAACAAATTCCAAATAGAAATTTAAAGTAGTCTATAACATGCACCTTAATATATTCATTCCATACAGAGTCATCTGCAATGACCATTTTTCGGTTCTCATCCCATTCAAAGCCGCTCTTGCCCAGAAGTTCTTTCAGGATATCATATTGCTTCTTCCATGTTTTAAGACGGTTTTTAATATGATCTTTCGACATATAAAGCTTAAACTTTTCATTAATAGCCAGCACAGCAGCTTCCAATGCAGCAGGTCTTAGTTTGTGGTCAAATCTGCTTCTGTTACCAAGTTTAATTTGCTGCACGAGAATTTCACTTAAACAGCTGTCCATATCACTTGTCCACCTCATATGCTTCATTACATCTTTAAGATTGCTATCATAGTTAACTGGACAGACACTTTCAAATTCGAAAGGCTCGTCACAAGGCACAGAGTCATTACGATGCAAAGGCTCGTTGAAATGGCCAAAGATAGTGCAGAACTGTTCATAGTTCTCCAGGACCCTAGCACGGTAAGTCCTTGCATCTGGATGTGTCTGACATGATAGAAAAAAAATGAGGAACAATAATTTATGCTGGTAGGAACTGACATTTAGTAAGACAAATACAAGAGAGCCACTAGGAGCTATCTGCAAACAGTGTACCAATGAAAAATACAGAAATAATAAAACACGGCTTTAAATTACGGCAAAACAAGAATTTTTCTCTACCCCACGGCTTCAGCAACCCGCTCATTATCTCAACAGATATGATAACCCCATCTCATCCTCTCCAATGTCTTACTGTAAACTGTTCATTCTATTACATAAGCTTCTCCAAATAGCACTCATAACTTCATCTAAATAGCACTGATTTTGAAAATATCATAACTCAATTGCCTTGAAGGTAATAGAAAAAAAGGTTACAAATGCGTGTGCAAATATTTGATGCTGTAAAGATGCCCTTTTAGCATTACACAGCAAGTGAATTCAAGAAATTTGTCCTTCATACCTTACCTTATTTCATTCCGAATTAATTTCATTTATGAGAAGAATGGATTATGACTTTTGCAAAAAATATAAACAAAAATTCATTTTGATACTGCATAAAGGTTTCTCTTCCAAAACAAAAGAAAAGGGAACCATGTAAATGACTTTTTGTTTGCGTCAGAAGATAAATACTTTGTAAGCCATTGGTACTTGACAGTTTATGAAGGTCGAATAGGTGAAAACATACCCGGATGTAGTCAATCCATGTTGAATCATTTGCAATGATCATTTTCTTTGTTTCGTCCCATTTAAATCCAGCATGACACAGAATTTCCTTTGCTATTTCATACTGTTTCTTCCATGTTTTAAGACGATTTTTAATGTGAAATTTTGTTAGGTGATGCCCAAATTTTGCATTCATGGCGGAAACAGCTTTGTCATATGCTTCTGTCTGAAAGACATTATCTATTTTAAGCCCTTTCCTCACTTGATCTACAAGAATCTTTCCAAGCCAGTGATCCATTTCCTCTGTCCATCTGAGGTGCTTTGTCAGGTTTCCATCAGTTTGTGTTTCAGATAAAACGACAAGATCTGGCTCCTCGTCATCAACTGTGAAGTTTACATCAATTTCTGTAACATTGTCAGAAAATCTTGCAATTGATTGATCACTTTCAAGAATAACACATAATTTATCATAGTTTTCAATGGACTTTGCTCGGAAAATCTTGGCATCAGGGTGCTCCTGCAGGTTACGTAAGAATTTTACTTATTACTTATCAGACAACGAACATAAAACTAAAAACTATTGGGATAAATACTGTATTGCAGGTAACAATATTACCTTGATGTAGTCATTCCAAACAGAATCATTGGCCACAACCATCTTTTGGGTCTTATTCCAAACAAATCCCCTATGGGAAATGAGTTCCTTCAAAACCCCAAACTGCTTCCTCCAAGTCTTCAGCCGATTTTTTATGTGCCCTTTTGTCATATGCATACCAAACTTTTCATTTAATGCTTTCAGTGCAGCAGCAAATGCTGCCGGCTTCAAGATGTTATCCACTTTATTCCCCTTTTCCACCTGATCCACAAGCACGTCAGTCAGGCAATTGTCCATTTCACTTGTCCAAACTATGTATTTTCCTCGGTCTGTAGCTCCTCGGTCTATAGCAGTAGAGCTACGAGTCTGGTATACTTTTGGATGCATCCCTGAAAATCCAGGTAATACACTATGATACTTCTTCTTCTTGTGTACCAAGATGAACAAACATAAAAGAGTCACAGGATTTTGAGTAAGGAAAAAGAAGGACGTTACAATAGGGATTTAAAAAATATATAAAAATTGCTTATGCATGGAATTCTCCATTTTCATATATTCAGAATATATTTAAATTAACGGTCATTATTGACTCATATCCCAAGAACAAAAATATGCTTGGAAAACATCATAACATTTTCAATCATCATCATTCGATTCATACATTATATCTTAACACTATTAGCTGCAAAAGCACAATACACCACCATAATTAGATTGGCATGAATGTCGAATTTGAATCACAATTCAATACCAAATAAAGAGATTAGAACTGAAAGTTCACATTGGCAACTCCTCATTAGTTTCACTAGGAATACTCTACATCGAGCCTGATTTAGTATGGTAAACATTCAGAATAGTTCTATTGTCCAGTCACACACCAGACTATTGCAAAGGTCTCCATGACGAAAACATCCATAATCTTCTAAAAAGGTGATCTTCTCCGAATGACAACAATTTATGATTTGGTTGGAATTGTTGTAAGAAGAAACACAATCAAGAAAAATACTTTCCGAACTGCGAGTATAAATTTAAAAAGAAAAACCATTGTTCAAAACTTGGGTTGATGTGCTGATCTTAAAATTAACTATATGGCAGTTGTGATGATCTTAAATATGAAAACTTAATAATGCTGCTTATCCAACTGCCAAATTACAAATCAGATTAAATTAATAAAAGAACAATCCTTATGTTACAAATTTCTTGAATACAACACGAGAAGTTAATTAATGGCGACTTTAAAATCTCATTCCAACTCTTCCAAAACTAAGTTCGAAAAGAAATGCATGTTAACAAAAAAAAGCCTTTGACGACTTAGATTACTTTAACTTGGGCTATATTTGAAGCCTATCTACATCTACATCAGAAACAAACCCAAGGACATGGCATCCAAAGATCACACATACGTAAGGCTCTTGTGATCAAACCTTACCTTGAAAAACATTTGAGTATGCAAATTACACAGTACTCAAATAGAGAAACCAATCAGATCAGATAATCTACACATTCAATAAACCATCACAAATCAATGCTACTATGTTGTCAATGTGGAAATGCGGCGCGGCCAACCCAAAAATTGGCGCTGTGAGGGAGCAGGACGTTATTTCGGTGTTGCAGACACTAATAAATTTAAAATAAAAGGGGATAGCAAAATCGAAAATCATAAAATTGCTAATACCCTCGACATCCTTATCACTCCACTCCTTAACTCCCCCACCCCAACCACCAAACCAGCCTTATATCCCCTACATGCATATCTATCTATTCAGTTAATACAAGTTTTGCAGGCATTAGTCAGTAACTAGTAACTTAGCATCACAAATATTAATTAGACAACTAGGATTTTTTAAATTTCAATTTGAATAAAAAAAATGAATTAATCAGTTACTCGGCATTACAATAATTAATTACTGAATTATTATTATTAAAATAAACTTGGGGTATAAAATAAGGGTTTGGCAGTTCCGTGAGCATAGCTCAGTTGGTAGGACAATGCATTATTATATGCAGGGGTCGGGTTTCAAACCCCGGACACCCTACTTATTCACCTTATAAGGTGAATTCTAGCCACTAGACTACTTAACCAAAAAAAAAAAAAGGGGGGTTTGGCGAAATTGAAAGTGAAGAGAGTAAGTGTAACTCACCAAACAAAGAGAAAGAAGAGAGACGAGTTACGGCAATGTGCAGACACGGCGGAGGAGATCGAAACGAAACTTGAAAAGGAGCACGCCGGAAAAGGAACCCGGCGGCGGAGATGGATTTGGTTTCCGGTGAAGCGGTCGCTGTGGCCGGGGAATGGGATTGAATCAATGAGACTGAATTTTGGAGTGTGGTTGCCAGACAGGGGAAAGGGATTAGGGTTTACTCAATTTGAATCGGTGTTTGGATGTCAAAAGAATTAGGAAAGAGAGAAATAAGAGTTAGATAGAAATTTGATTTGATAATGGTTGGATACTCTAAAGCCCGGTACGGATGCGGATAGGGATGCGAGTACGATGCGGATATGCGGATATGTGAATTTTTTAAAATTTATGATACGATACAACTAAGGTATGTTTAAAAAAAATTATATTAAAACTGATATGTGTAAAATACTTGAAGAAAATAAAAATTGATTATATTCTTTATTATTATACTAACGGAAAGACGGACACTATCGTGTCCGTCTGTTCGCTCTTTCTACTGCGCTTTCGCATGTGATTATTTTATTATGTTTGTTTGTATAATTTTGATTAAAATTTTTAAATTTTTAAATATTAATGAAAATTATTGATATATTGATTTATAAACAAAATATTGTCAAGACATATAACAAAATTATTTATGAACTCAAAATATTTTAGTTTGTTTGCATATAAAATAAAGATAAAATAATGATCTTTTATTGTTTATTCTAATAGTAATTAATAACATCATAATATAAATTCCTTAAAAAAATATCATAATATAAATGTATAAATGACATGTTATGTAAAAGAAACATTGCTATTCATTGCGATAAAAGAATATCTTTAAAAACTATATTTTTCGTAAAGTCTCCCGCTTTTCCTTCTATTTTCCCTTATTTAATGAGAACTTTTGTTGAATTTTGAGAAACTCCTCTTGATAAAGCTACATATAATTGACCATGGCTGAAAACATGTCGTGGAAGATAGATTCCGACATTGGGAATGATCTGCCCTTGTGACTTATTTATGGTATAGCAAAACTTAGTCTAACGGAAAACTGTTTTCTACTAAATATTGTTAATTCTGAATTCTGATGTAGGGTCTAAGGGAGGTTAAGAAAAACTAAACAATGCGGGAACGAGTTATGAACTATGAGAACCCTATTTACTAATATTTAATATAGTGTTAACAAATCTTTTTCTAAAATATTTTGAGTCCTAATTTTTTTTTTAGAGGATTTAAAGTCCAATTTTTAACATTATTTTTTCTCACATTTGTTACTAATTTTTTTTAGAGGATTTAAAGTTCAATCTTTAATATTATATTTTGCTCACGTTTGTTACTAATCTTTTTTTCTAGAGGATTTAAAGTCTAATCTTTAACATTATTTTTTACTCACATTTGTTAATAATCATTTTTTTAGAGTATTCGAAGTCCAATCTTTAACATTATTTTTTGCTCACGTTTGTTACTAATCTTTTTTTTAGAGGATTTAAAATCCAATCTTTAACATTTTTTTACTCACGTTTGTTACTAATCTTTTTTTTAGAGGATTTAAAGTCCAATCTTTAACAATATTTTTTGCTCACGTTTGTTACTAATTTTTTTTTTAGAGGATTTAGGCCCTGTTTGGATTGGCTTATTTTGAGCTTATGTGAGCTTATCTACTCCTGTGCTCTTGATTTTCGGGTATCAATCCATTAATTGGTTTTGAACCTTCAATCTTTGAACTCTTAACTTTTATTCATGAGAAGGAAAAAAGTAAGTAAAAACCCTTATGAGATTATGGATCCGGGGGTTGATTTTGCATAGGGAAGGTGTTAAGCACCCTACATCACTACGGTACTCTGTACGAACCTTTTGCCTAATTTATCTTGTGCTAATTCATTTACTTATTTGAAAATATTTGCCTAAATATCTAAGTGAAAGAATGGAGGGAGAAGAAGTATGCTTTTGTTATTTTTATTTGATTTGGAAGGATTAACTCCTTTGCCTACTTACCCAAAAGAATGGGATCAAAATCAAGTAGTTCACTCTCAAAAATTATTTTTGTGGGTTGGGTTATTTTTAGAGTTTTTGAAAATGGTTTTAAGAAGGGGAAAAGAGGCCTCAAGGCATAGAGTAACGAAAGAAGTGAAGTTGTTTGCTTTTAATTAAAGAAAATCCAAATCCAATATGGATATTAAAATTGCTTAAAATTTGATTAAGAAAATAAAAGGAAAACAAACTCTTGGGTTAAAATCCAAGGTTTCTTAAGAAAATATTTTTGAAGTTAGACATATTTGATTTTTTTGGAAAACTGATTTTTCTAAGTTAAACGCAAGGTAAAAAAAAAAAACTAAGTGTAACGTAAAAAAACGATAAATTTACAAAGGATATTGGATCCCAAGCAAATTCTCAAGTTTTTGAAATAAACCTAAAATTACTAATAGTTTGATTTTAAAAAGAATTTAAAGTCTAATAAATTAACCTAATTGGTCTCTAATTCATTTTGGGCTCGATTACGGTCATGACATAAAGCGGTAAAAAATAAAGTGTGATAGTGTCGGTGCATATTTTATTTATGTATTTACATGGTTCCTAATTACATTTAAAGGCATAATGAGTAAAGAAATAGATGGCAAATGAATATAAAATACATGATATAATATTAACACTAAATGAACTAAAATAAAGCAACTAAATAAGGCCCCGTTTGGATTGACTTATTTTGAGCTTATGTGGACTTATCTACTCCCATAAGCCTTTTTAAAGGTGTTTGGGTAAATAAATAAAAATAGTTTATCATAGTTTCATAAGTTGCTTATGCCATATTTTAATAAGCCTAAATTTTCAGCTTACCCTCTGGCTTAACAAGGAGCTTATGAATTTAGGTAACCTCCTTCGATTCTCTCTGGATCCACTTTTTCAAAAAATATATTTTAATTATAATGTTAGTTATCTTTGGCGGTGCACGAGTAACAAAATTGCTATATACTTATCTTACTAAAGTAACACACGTAACTAAGATTTTTATTTTTATTTTTTTAAGGAAGATTTTTATTTTTTTTGTTA
>Ga0315914_1002045_pt1 | contig 30880 bp, 33 predicted proteins | sample MpolenodulesMG_FD_203920 | JGI IMG/M metagenome (GOLD analysis project Ga0315914, IMG submission 203920) | Medicago polymorpha root nodule microbial communities from Los Angeles, California, United States - elongated nodules | ecosystem: Host-associated > Plants > Roots > Nodule | place: USA...
TTAGATGTGAAAAGCATAATTGAATGATTCTTCAGTATTTGTGAGCTTTTCGCAGGATAACTTGCAAACCAAGTAATCAAAGTGCCTAAAATATATAGTCTATTTAACTCCTTTTTGACACTTATCAGGTGGTCACGGGAATGGTGGTGAGAGGAGGTGATTGTGGTGAGAGGAGATGATGGTGGTGGTTTGCAGCGGTGGTGATACATATGAGATTGTGCTGTTGTTTTGTTCTCTTTGGGGGAGGGCCTTGGGTGTGTGGTGTTTCGTGGTGGTTACGATGGTGGTGCTGAAGTTAGGGCTTTTGGTGATGGTGATCGTGGTGGTTATGGGTGGTTTTGAGTTTAGATTTGGGCGTTATGTGGGGACTAATGGTGTGGTTGGATGGGGTGGTCGTGGATAAAGTGAAATCGGATAAAAGCTTATTAAGAGGGGGTGGTAGATGTTGTTTAGGATAGGAGGTGGTATTCTTAGTGGTGTTTTTTGTGGGTGGTGAGTTCTTGGTGTTTCTGTTGTAGGTTGCCTCTGTTTTTGGGGTCCTTATCTGTCATCGCTAGCTCTTATTGTGTTTGGGTGGTTTTGGTGATTTGAGTGTGCGGGTCCTTTGAGCTGAGCCTTTTTCCTTTCTGATATGAATTATGTTTGCACCTCCCCACATCATGTCGAATGCCTTACAATTTTTGTGTCCTGGATTCTGATGGGCTGGTTACTTTTGCTTCGAGATCGGGAGTTGGTATCTAGTCGCAATCCTGTTTGGCTGATTTTGGTATTTCTCTGGTCGATCGGGGGTTAGGGGTACCCTTCTGATTTGGTTCTGAAATCGGGTGGGCCGATCACTTTTGATTCGAGATCGAGAGTCAGTTCTTCGATTCAAGTTTTGATTTGGGTTAATTTGGCGTTCTTTCGGTGGACCGGAGGTTGAGAGGTGGTGGAAGCTGAATGAGTATTAGAATAAGACCTTTTCAAGTGTGACTCAACTTTGATGATGCGAACATGTTGTTTGATTTAGAGGGGTTTTTCGGGGTGTGTAGGGTGATGGGTGGTTATGGATATCATATTCTTTGGTAGGAAGTGATGGAGTCTGATTTAGGTGTTGTGTGTTTGGGTGTCTTTTATGGTGTTTATTTTGGGTGTTCCGCCTATATACAGCGTCTTTTTGTAGTCTCTGAATCACTAGTCTCTGTTCGTCTTGAGCAGCGATCTGGTTATTAATAAATTTTGTTGTTCAAAAAAAGATAGATAGATATAGTGATAGGAAAAGTATGAGATAAGATTAAAGAGTTTGTTGGAAAATATTGAAATTTGAATTTCAAACTACATAGCTAAATAGAAGGGAGAATGGACGAAAAGTAGAAAAGGATAAATCAAATCAGAATTCGATAAGTAGTAACTTTTGTAAATATCAAGGGTAAAATCGGAGTTCCAATACTACATGATATTTATAGATTATAAGATGACAACTCACCTTAGATTTCATTGGCTATGACAAGCAATTGTGAGAAATGTTTTTTCTTCATTTTGTTTGAATTTTTTCTTTAACCTAGAAATAAAAAATACTGATAAAATATTAAGTCAAGATAATAATTAGTAACAACATCATCATTAAATATAAGTTGGACAAATGACCTTATTTTTTCTATTTGTTCTTTTTCTTTTTGATGCTTTGGAAACACTATCAGGAAGTATACATGCATCAAAAAGAAAAAGAAAAAAAAGAAAAAATAAGGTGATTTGCCCCACTCATATTTAATGATAATGTTGTTACATTATTATCTTTAATATTTTATCGCTGTTTTTATTTCTAGGTTAAAGAAGATGATTCAAATAAAATGAAGAAAAATACTTTGTTCGGCTATGCTTCATGCCTTCATAAGATGATAGAGGAAAACGAGTACAATCTTGAAGCATAAAAGAATTTTTTATCATGCTGTGTATTCCTTATGAGTCCAGTTTTTTGAATTAAGGATTCCACCTTAAAGCTTAGACAATACATTGTCTATGCTTATGAAATCTATTAAATCACAATCTCTAGGAAGTACAAAAAGAAATAGTTTTTGTTCCTAGCAATGTTTATTTCAATCGTTTCTCTATTTTTTAAGGTGATTTCTGTAACATCATATGAAAAAACACAAACATTATAAATGAAGAGTATATTGTTGAATCATTACGAATATTATATTTAAGAGACATAAACAATTGAAATGGATTGCATTAGACATATTCTTTCAAATAATGTTTCATTCGCCTTTCAAATATTCTTTGAAATAACAGACACAAACATTTTCTTTCAAATAATGTTTCATTCGCCTTTTCTCAATACATAGCTCTACAGTTTTGTACTTGTTTGTGTTATGTAACAACAAAGTTTCATAGAATTAGTTATAAAAAACTATTGTACATTTCAAGTAGAATTATTAATGGAGAATTAAAGAAAACAAGTTTCTTTATACTTAAATCAATATGAATTTGAAGTATCAAAATCAGTTTTAGGCTATAAATTACTTCTTCAGTGTTATTCATCATGCATTGGGTAAAATGCAACACAGATGGCTCCTCCATTAATAACTTGTCTGCTTGTGGTGGTATTTTTAGAAACAAAGATTCTGAATATCTCCTTTGTTTTGTTGAGAACACTGGAAATGGTACCTCCTTTCATGCTGATTTATGAGAGCAATTGTGCTGGCCAAGCTGAACCATTTTGATCATCTTTGGCTTGAAACTGACTCATAATTAGTCTTAAAAGCTTTTAAGAATTCTTCCTTAGTGCCTTGGAAGATAAGAAACAGATGGAGGAATTGTTTGAATGTTGCAAGAAATATAAATTTCTTTGGTTCACATGTTTATAGAGATGGGAACCAGTGTGTTCATGCACTGGTTAGGATGGGTTTGGTTCCAATCACTTGACCATCTGGATGGAGAACCTTGACTGTATTAGAGCACATTATGTAAAAAAAACTGATTAGGAATTCCTAATTATAGATTTGTTTCTCACAAAGGAGGTTTTGGTTTGACCCCCTCCTTTTTTGTTTTTTTAAAAGATCCTTTTTTGTTGCTTTTTCCTTCTTTATATATATATATATATATATATAGACACACACACAGAGAGAGAGAGAAGGAGAGAGAGAGAGAGAGAGAGAGAATGGATTCATTAACTTCAAGAGTAAGTGTAAAGACTTACTCCAAATCATGACATCAATACACAATTTTTTTTTTACTCGTATATGGTGTTGTCTGCCATTAACAAGGTTGCATTAATCAATTGAAAGAATATGAAGAAAAAAAATGAAATGAAGAAAGGAGGAAACCCATATATATTGTTTCCAATTACTTTAAAGATTAATAATCTTGTGAAATTGGGAAATTGAGAACCGAGTAAGGAAGAGGAACCTCATATATCTTGTGATTTTTTTTGTTTTTGAAACAACCAATATTATTAAAACTAGCCGACGTAAGATACACCTAGCTAGGAATGGAACAATTACAAGGTGTTGAATATATGCGAAACACCAACCCAAACCACAATCCCGTATATAATTGGAACCTAAACCCAAAAAGGAAAAGAAGGTGAGGGGCGCTACTCCCTGCCAGAAGCCAAAGAACACAAACCGAACTGCAGGAAATGGAAACATCAGCCACTGCTAAATCCACAAATAGCAGAAAAACAACCAGGCACCTGTGTCCCTGTGCAAAACCGAAGCAACCAAAAAACCTTCAGCACCAAAAACATGAAAACAGCAGGGAGTAGGACCCACAAACCACAAAAGAGGAAACTAGCCCAAAACGTCACGCTTAAGACAATCCTTAGGATTCCAACACCACTCATAAAACAAACAAACTGGAATTTTGATCCTATTGAATGACCAACGCCAAGATAACACCTCCACCACCTCCACAATATCCTCCGCATTCGATACTTGATCTTTTAAAATCCGGTTGTTCCTAGCTCTCCAAAGCATCCAAACAGTTGCATGCCATATGAGCCAAAGGCCACATCTAACCTTTTTGTTCCTCTCCCAACCATTCCAACATTGACAGTGAATAAAAAGATTGGGAGGAATTAAGAAATTAAAATCCAACCAATTCGATACTTTCATCCAAACCCTTGAAGCCACCGAGCAATGAAGGAAAAGGTGATTCGACGTTTCCACCCCATACCACACAACACACAAGCCAACTGAGCGTCTGACGGAAGAACATTCCTAACATGAAGATTCACCCTTGTTGGAATACGGTCTAGGAACAACCTCCAAGAGAACGCTACGACTTTCAAATGGGCCGGACTTTTCCAAATTTGCGAAAACACTAGTTTCTCATCTTCCGCCACCAACTCATCTACCAACACCAAACCTTGTAACTTCTCATACGCGGATTTAACCGAGAAGCACCCATCCTCCTTCAACCATCCTCCTCATCAACAAACCGGAAGCCCCTAAGATCCTCTCTAAGGTCGGCCAACAAGTGTTCCTCCCACACAAATAATCTCCTCCTCCAACCAAAGGACCACTCCATTTCGTAATCAAGAGCTCCACCCACCGACCCCACACTTTACTCTTTTTGGGTTGAAATAGAGAAAAGTCAGGGGTATTTAACTCGAAGTGACAAGTTACCTCTCCAAATGTCATTCCAAAAGCTAGTAGTTAATCCATTTCCCACACACCTCACCACTTCTGAATTAAACCACAAAGTCCCACCAAACCCCTCAAGATTAACAATGTCCTTCCACCAAGACGACGAGAATCTAGGAAAAACATAGGAATCTCCCTCCACCATCCTAGAGATGTTAACACCATATTTGGCCATCAACACCTCCTTCCACAAAGCATTACCCGAAGCCGACAATCTCCATCTCCACTTATCTAAGAGGCTAACATTAACAATCCTAATGTCTCTCACCCCCAACCCACCATCCTCTTTCCTTTAACAAACGGACATCCATTTAACCTAGTTAATCTTCTTCCCACCTCCAACGCCACCCCACAAGAACTCTCTTTGCAATCTAACAATCTTCTTCCACACCTCTACTGGCATCTTCATAAAAGATAAATAGTAAATAGGAATAGAATTGAGCACCGAATTAATTAGCACAATTCTACCGCCAAAACTAATGTATTTATGACCCCATGAATTTAGCCTCCGATCTAAGAGATCTACCAAAGGTTACCAAGTTACGGATTTCCGATGGTTGGCACCCACCGGAAGGCCCAAATATCTAAAAGGGATTGACCCTTGCGAACAATGGAGGAAACTACACGCCATGTCCATAAAATCGGCCTGCACATTAACTCCAATCAAATAACTCTTCGCAAAATTAATCTTCAATCCCGAAGCCGACTCAAAACCTTGGAGCAAAGCTTTAAGAGTCCACAAGTTATCCACCGACGGAGTACCTATACAAAGAGTGTCATCCGCATATTGGAGATGAGAAACCTCCACCTCACTTCCGATAAAACGGAATCCCTCATACAAGTTAAGATTAACCGCATTCCTCGTCAATCCACTAAAACCCTCCGCAACTACCAAAAACAAAAAAGAGCCAACAGATCCCCTTGTTTGAGGCCCCTTTGAAAGTTAATTCACAAGAATAGACATACTCCCGCTGCACACACAAGCTTTCATCCAATTTATCCACTTGTCACAAAACCCCATTCTCATCAACATATACACCAAAAAGCCCCAATCCACCAAATCAACCTTAAGAATCAAACATTGTCTTTTTGTTTTTTTTGGCATAATCCACCAATTCATTAATCACCATAACTCCATCCACCAAATTTCTTCCTTTAAGGAACCCCGATTGATTAGATGAAATAATAGAAGTCATAACCCTGGCCATCCTCCTTGCTAAAACCTTCGCAAGCAGCTTGTAAAGACATCCTAACAACGAAATCGGCCTATAATCTTTAATCTCCACCGGAGAGGAAACCTTTAGGATCAAAGTAACAAAAAAAGCCAACATTCCTCTAGGCAAAATCCCATTTGCATGAAATTGGTCAAACATGATTCTAACATCATCTTTAATCAAGTACCAAAATTCCTTAATGAACGTAAAATTATAACCATCCGGTCCCAGGCTTTTATCCCCATCACTATCCTTAACCACCGTCTCTATCTCCAATAATGAAAAAGGAGCAATCAAACACATATTCTCATCCTCGGAGAGAGATGGAAACGGGACCCCATCCAATGTAGGCCTATCGCACAAAGGAGAAGAAAAATGATTCGTGAAATAATCCACAACCGCTTTCCTAACATCAAAAGGTGAAACCGCCCACCCATCACCCACCTTTAAAGCCTTCATCAAATTTAAACTAGATCGTCTCTTGATGCAAGAATGAAAATACTTGGAATTTGCATCCCCATCCTTCATCCATCTAGCTCTAGATTGTTGGACAGTCGAGGCATCCCTAGCCCTAAGAATCTTCCAAAGATCACTAAATTTTGATTTCTTCCTAGTGATCTCTTCCTTCTCTAATCCCACCTCCTCTCCCTTCTCATCCAACTCCTTGATATCATCCACCAACCTCTCCACCCTCTCCTCCATGCCACTGTATTCCGCTCTATTCCACTCTCTAAGTCGGAGCTTAAGATTTTTAAGGTTTGTTTTCAACACAAAACTCATCCATCCATTCACACCATCCCTTCTCCACTCCTCAACCACCCCCTTAAAGTTAGAATTAGAGAGCCAGAAGTTATTAAAGCGGAAAGGTTTTGGCCCCCAATCCCATCTTCCGCCCCTCAAAACCAACGGACAATGATCGAACACATCTCTAGGAAGCACCCACAAGGTAGCTTCACCCTACACATTCCTCCACTCCTCGAAAATTAAAACCCGGTCAATTCTACTCATAGAAACCCCATTCGGATGAAACCAAGTAAAGCGGCGTCCCACGACATTTAGATCATCTACCTCCATATCCCTCACAAACCTATTAAACCAATTCATATCTACCACTTGGCTCGAGGAAGATTCACCATGAACACCCCGCCGCTCATCACTATGAGCCACCACATTAAAGTCTCCAAGGATACACCACACATCATTCCCTCTACTATCATGTTCCTCCAAGATGGCCTCCCACAACCTTCATTTGGACATAGTACCACACTTCGCGTAAACATTGATGACAATACATTTATGCCTATGAACTCCCCATTCAAAACATACACCAACATAACCGTCTCCTCCAAAGCAAGAGACCTCATTAGCATAAGATTTTCTCCATAAGGAAAGAATACCACCACTATTTCCTTCCAACGGACGGAAAGACCATTGACAATCTTCACTACCCCAAAGATAATAACAAAAAGCCGAAGAAATGTCTTCCAATTTTGTTTCTTGAATTGCTAAAAAATACACTTTATTTTGTCTCACTAACTCCCTAATCCTCCTCTTCTTCACCCCTTCCCCAAGCCCTCTAATATTAAAGGACAACACAATCATGGATCCACCTTAAAAGACTCCTTACCAACCATATTACCTATCTTAGGAGAGAAAGAAAAACCTACTTGATTTTTGATAGCTTCAAGTTTGGACTCCGCTAAAACCTCCACATCGACTTCAACTCCTTGTGTCTCCGGCACCACCTCCAAATTGTCTTGATTTAACAAATCAATACGCGAAGGAGGAGTAGAACCCGTGTTTGGCAAAGCTCCCTTTCTTCCTTTGGGCCCTTTGGATTGCTTGCGAAGCCTCAATTTATTTTTAAGTTTCAACATCCTCTCCTCTTCGTCCGCAAAATCTTCTATAGAATCACTTAAATCCGAACAATCGGAATCATCCTTGAATCAAATATGGTTGTTTGCTAATGGGACCCCTTTTGGAGCAGCAGCCACCTTATTAGTAATTAAAACAGAATCACTAGCAGTAGCACAAGGCCCATTCACATTAAAAGTAGATTACTGCTCTTCGCCCAACACATTTCGCTCCCACTCAGCTGAACTTCCAAAAATACCCCTGTGTTAGTCAACTAATGCAAGTGTAAAAAAAACTAGACTTAATTTTTACACATGTGTGACTTAAATCACGCTGCGTGAGTTAAAGATTAAGTGGAATCAAGGCTAATAGATCATCATCATTTCTTATGAACATAGCTTGAAGTAGAAAAATCTCACCCTCTTTCTCTCTTGGTTTGAAACGACCCCAATTACAAAGGGATATGCCAATTTTTTTTCTTGGCTTATGTAATGTAGACCGGGTCTATATAATAATAGATTTGAAAGAAAATTTTCATTTTGGTCATTGTGAAAATTGATTACTTTTGAAATTTTTTGGAATGTTTTCTTATGTTATGGGTAGTCTTAAAATGATTGTTTGTACAAGTTGGTTTTTTAAATTAAAAAAAAATGTGATTTTGCTATATATTTTATACTGGTCGAACATCTAGGAGTATTTTGGTTATTTTGTGTGCATTATCTTGTTGATTTGACTTGATCCTTGAATTCATCTTGTTGAAACGATTGAAATGAACATATGGTTCAAGGTGTTTGGACAAATGATAGTTATCGATTTTTTTAAAATGTTGTATGTGTCGGTGTCGCAATGTACTAGTGTTATTTGTCAGATAACTGTATTTAGGTGTATGATGCATCAGATCGGTGAAATATGTTTTCTGTGAGTTTATGTTGTGTTGTCCGAGCTTGGGGCTTGAGAAAACAAAGTAATCATAGAGGACAGACTCTGTCAAAATCTCGACATAAATATTTTAACTTGAGATTTTTGCGAAAATATGTTGAACCATACATCTCAAAAAATATTTTTTGCAAAAAACAACTTTTCTTTGAGGTGTTTTTGTTGGGTCAGTGAGGGGAGCTCCGGGACCATCCACATCGAGGCTAGAACAACCACATAAACAAGAGAGACACCACACTCTTACCCAAAACCTTAAGGAAATGGGTTTATGGGTCCTCTTACTTATAAGGTGTTCAACCTTTACTCTTTTATCCGATGTGAGACATATAACTCACACTTGTACACAACAACACTCCCCCTCAAGTGTGAGTCCATTTATTCAGCATGCTCCCCCTTCAAGCGGAAGCTTTTACTTGCTTGTATCGTCGTTGTTGGTTTCTCCGCAAACGGACCGACACTACTTGTACCGCCGTTGCTGCTTTCTGCGCAAACGGACCGGCTGCCTCGATCGCACCCTTCGTCGAACGGGGCTCTGATACCACTGTTGGGTCGGTGAGGGGAGCTCGGGTGACCATCCACATCGAGGCTAGAACAACCACATAAACAAGAGAGACACCACACTCTTACCCAATACCTTAAGGCAATGGGTTTATGGGCCCTCTTACTTATAAGATGTTCAACCTTTACTCTTTTATCCGATGTGAGACATATAACTCACACTTGTACACAACAACAACAACAGTTTTGTTATATTTAAGGTCATTTAAATACTTAAAGTGATTAAAGAAAAACTTTCAAGAAAAATATTTTCTTTAGAAATTTAGGAGAAAGTTGCATTTTACTCATTGTTGTCAAAGTTATTCGGAAATCTTTGAACTAGTGAAGTTTTTTTTTTTTGGTGTTCGGAATTCGTACCCCAGACTTTGTATATATCATGCATTGTCCTTACCAACTGAGCTAAGCTCACGGGGACAAACTAATGAAGTTTAAAAATATTTTAAGATGTTTTGCAAACATAAATATTTCTGAAAAGCGTTTATGTGGGCCTAGAAAAATTTTCGTGATTATGTCGTTGACTTTGGTAAAATATTTTAGAAAATTTGTTATTTAAAAATGTCTTGAAAACAAAATATTTTGAAGAAAATATATTGGGTTAAGTGTTAGAAAGTATTTTGCACAAACAAACTTTTAGAAAGAAAAGTCGCTCTGATGAAAATGAGTTTCTTCATAGTTACTTTTGTCGACTTTAAGTTCATTAGAGAACTAAAAGTAGTTTGGAAGATATTACAATTAAAGTTGTTTTAGAAAAATGTTCTATCTGAGTTCTGGAAAATTTACAAAGTTTGATCTGATTCATAGGCGTTGTTGAATTTCCTCTAGGATGGGGAGAAATCCTTAAGATTTGATGTTTTATCTGAGTTATTGTGTTTGTTAGATACTTAGCTCGAAGGAGTTAGAGTCGTTCATGTTGTAGAGCTTACTTTTTGTAGATCTGTACGTGTATAAGAAAAGATGAGTTATGGTAGAGTTATATGTGTATAAGGAAAGCTGATTTATTATAAGGTAACTCTCTAACAACACCATAATTACTTAAATTTGTTTCCTGTATTGGTGCAATTGAAAAAGATTTTCTCAAATAATTCTTGACTATAAACAATTCTCCAACCAGTTAGCTGTATAACATATTTTTCTAAAATAAATTAAGTGTGATTGAAGTATTATGATCGTTTATCATATTAATTTGTAACTTTTTTAAATAAAAAAAATTCAGTGTCCCCGTAATTTAAAAAAGAAAAATAAACTCTCCCCTCTCCCATTTTCCCCTCCTAAACCCTCAATCCAAACTCACCTTAGAAAAAAAAATCACATCAGGTTTAGAGAACAACAGATTTGCTAAGTTAGAAAGAAAGAAAAAATTCACAAGTGATATACATTTTCATATACTTTACATTGAAAGATCAAACACTTCTATTGAGTTAGAAATTCGTTTTGTAAGAACTAAACATGCTCAATAAACAATGTTTCTAGATAATGTTTTTATGATAACAAGACTAATAATAAATCAACAATTTGTCTACTAACTAATTGTGCAGGTTTTTAACAAGACAAAGGAAAGAAAAAGGTCAATCCTCTAGACATGGCAGTACTTTGTATACTATGACAGGAAATAAAGGTTAATTGTATGGTCAACAACAGTGTCTTGAGTAACTACTTGAAGCAAGACTAGAGAGAAAGAGAACTAGGTCAAAAACAACCAAAAGCAATTCTTGATAAATTAGAAAAGAGTTTCTAATGGAAAGATTTAAATTATGAGACACTACATAATAGCTACAACCACATAATTTATTCTCTTGAATTATGCATTACATATGAAGCCAGGCCTTTTCAGATAAACTATAAAATTTAAGCAACAACAACTTAGGTAACACATGACATAATTTAAAACAATAAACTATCATCAACCATGATGAAGTATGAACCAAATCAAAATTCAAAGCTTTGACAGTTCCACAGGGTGAACTATGACAATATAATTATAGGCATCAAGAGTCAGAAAATCATCAAGTGTTGGTGAAGTGCATTGCCTAGTGAAAATCTTGCATGCATCCTTATACATTCCTTTCTTGAACTTATCTTTTCCAACCTCTTTTTCAATCCTATCCATCTCTTCTTCAACAACTCTACCAAAAAGTTCTCTGGTCACTTTTACTCCAAGTCCATCACCATCAAGTTCAACTCCATGCTTAAGCCACTGCCAATTCTGAACCCTACTAATCTCGGCAGTCGCAGCATCTTCCATGAGATTGTAAAGAGGCACAGAACCTGATCCAGTGAGCCATGCTGCTACATACTGAATCCCAACCCTTGTATTTAACCGTAAACCTTCCATCGTTCGGACTCCTCTAGGTATCTGCAGAAGGTCTTCTTCGGTTAGTTTTGCAGCGTCGTCGCGTTTCATTGTGGTTATTTGATTAGGAGCATTTCCCATGTTGTTGTTGAAAATCTCCATGCAGGATGGTATTAGACCAGGGTGTGCTGCCCATGTTCCATCATGCCCTGCCTTCACTTCTCTTAGTTTGTCTTTTCTAACCAATTCTAACGCGGCTTCATTTGCCACCGGATCATCTCTTATTGGAATTTGAGCTGCCTGTTAAATAACTTGAATTAAGATGCCTTTTATACAAATTCTACACACATATATGTCTTTATTTGATAAGATTTTCATTTAGGATTTGGATTGTGTGCAGTATGATTACACGCAGGCAACCACATCTCGTCAGACGGTCTAAATTTCAAAGCAATTTTTTTAAAATCTAAAATACCGAATTTGAAAGCTAGACCATCTGATTATTATCAGACGGTAAAGATGTGGCTGGCTGCGTGTACCTGTGTCTGCACACAACCCAAATCCTTCCATTTACCCCTAAACCCAAATTCTTCGGTCTACACACACACACACCCTTTCTAAGAAGTTAGAGAACTTCTGATATGCACCGAAAGTAAAAGAGTTCTATACTTACATTTAATTAATTATATGTCACCACAACCTCATGTAGAATCATAGTCGTTGAATGTCTATGTAAAACAATGCATACTTACTGAATTCGATAAAAACATACATTGCATAATCAAGCTAGTTAAATAACTTAAATTACATACCATTCCTCCCATGCCATGTACGCCGCGTCTATGACATGTCCTAATGAGAAGATCTGAGTAGCTCTTCATGAAGTGTTGACCCATGCCAACTTGGACCCGATCCGGTAGCAACCGATCTGGATGAGCATGGAAGGTCTTAACATAACTGAAAATGTAATCCCAACGGCCACAGTTGAGACCAACAGAGTGATCTCTGAGCTCATACAGAATTTCATCCATTTGAAACACTGCAGGAAGTGTTTCAATCAGAACTGTGGCTCTTATGCTTCCTCTTTCAATGCCTGTTATCTTCTCTGCCTTCTCAAATACTTTGTTCCATATCTTAGCTTCCCTGTTAATCAAATCACATGGTTCTTGTATTAACAATGAAAAATTAAACTATGTGTCAAAAAATATAGCTATTAGACCGATTTCTGATTTTTGCCTTGGCTTAAAGCATGAAACTTAACTATAGTCAACCAATATATAGCTTTGTTCTATGCCTGCCATCTATTGTACTTAGCTACAGACCAATTTCTGATTTTTACCTTGAATGCTCCATTTTGGGAAGGTAGAAGAAAGGGCCAAAACCACCACCTTGAGAACGCCGAAAAGTTGAGTGGTTGTGGTAGAAGTAAAGACCAAAATCAACAAGACAACCGGTTGCAGGTTCACCATCAATCAGAATATGAGCTTCAGGTAAATGCCAACCTCTTGGTCGCACAAAAAGCTTTGCTATCTCATCATTCAGCTTGTAAACTTTGTTTCTACCTTTGTCATGGAATGTTATGGTCCCGGCCACAGCATCCTTCAAGTTCACTTGACCTTTCATAAGATTCTCCCAGCTTGGAGAAAGTGCATCCTCAAAATCAGCCTTCAAATTTCAAACTTTTAGTATTTAAAAAACTTTCTTTAAAAGAAAAAGAAAACAGTCTCGTGATCTTAGCTCAATTAGTAGCGATATTGCATAATATATGCAGGAGCCAGGGTTTGAACCTCGGACACCCCACTTATCCACCTTAAAAAGGTGAATTTCTAGCCACTATGCTACTTGACCACAAAGAAAAAGTAAACACTTGCATAGGAGTGTAAATGTTATAGTACTAATACTAACCATAAAGACTTTAGCTCCAGAGTTAAGAGCATTGATGATCATCTTTCTCTCAACAGGGCCAGTAATCTCAACTTTCCTATCAGAAACAGCTGGTGGAACAGGTGCACACATCCAATCTCCTTCTCTTATGTATCTAGTAGCTGGATCAAAACCTGGTAGAGCTCCTTCATTGTACCTTCTCTTTGCTTCTTTTCTACACTCTAGTGCATACTTTATATGGTTTCTGAACTCACGTTGCAAATCAGAAACAAATTTCAAAGCATCTTTGGTTAAAATTTTTGCAAACTCTGCATCATATCTTCCCCTAACTTCAACTCCTTCTGGTGCATCGTAGTTAGAGATGATCTTCTTGGCTGTTGGTGTGGGAAAGCCATAGGTTCCGAGGTCCATTTTTGCAATGGCACTGTTCTTTTGTTACTAGAGTGAAAATGGAATGAGTTGAGACTAGGACTTGGTAGACATTTATATAGAGCAAATGGGGGATACTACAATACAAAATTATGATGATAACTTTTTGAATATCAATGAATGTTTATTTTATATTTGTGAAATTTAATGTTTATTTTGAGTAACTAATCAATTAACCGATTAATTGTGTTATTTGAATATCAAAATACAAACACATTTAGTGACATATTTTGATCTCTCTTCTACTTTTTATCTTCTATATTTTACACGTTTGAAATATATAAACAAAAAACACTTGACACCATATTTGACGTCAATTTTTTTTTTTTGTCCAAACATCATCTTGAGTTAATTTGACATTATTTTTAGAGTAATTTGATTTATCTTTTCTTTATATATTAATTACACATGAACATAAGACAAGTTGACAACAAGCTACTTTGTTAGGGTTTTTTGGATAGCAAAATCAATCATCTTAGACACAATATTCATGAAATTGAAACACGGCATTTTTTTGCATGACCCTTTGAGCTCTATGTAGAATGTCAACTGCCTCTGGTGGTGCTAGGAAGTCATAAGTGTCAAATACAAATTGTATAAAAACATATTGATTGTCAGAACACGTTTTCTCATGTTTGACCGCTTCCTTTGACGCGATTTTTGGGGTTGATTGTCCTACCATAAAAGCTCCGGCCTCTTAATTGCATGCTCCTCAAAAGCATCCAGACACGTCTTACAGCAAACACTGCACACTTCACCAATATAAAATAGTGGAATCATAAGGCGATATTTAAGGATAATATGATAATTCACCGGTGACATATGTTGACCTAACCCATAAGACGATTATGAACTGAATATATCTAAAAAAGAATTAAGCATCCCATTTTATTTTTCTTCTCGAAAATTAGATATAGCTGAATCGGTATGGGACACATTTGAAAAGGATGGATGAGTTTATGAGCAAAATGGGATGAAATCAGACAAGAAAAAGACAACAACATGAAAGATAAGAGGAGGCGCTATTAAATTTTGTGCCCTCTCCTTGGGATGTGTGGTTAGTTACAAATACGATAATGTTGAGTGTGGGCTGCATTTGGAACTACTTGCATTTGAGAGTGCATCACTACATATCTTTTCTTGTTGAGAGTGTACTTCCATGCAGTCCCCTTCATACAAAAATTGAGACTCAATTTTATCATAAAAAATAAATTCAAAAATATGTACACCCTCCGGTCACTATTATAAGCAAAAATTAACATCCTCAAAAATAAAAGCAAAAATTAACATTTTATATTCATTTATTAAATGTTGTATGTAGTCTATAATAAAAATTATATACATCGTTAATTGAATGAATCAAAAATGTAGATTTTTGTTTATAATAACGACCAGAAGGTGTATTTGATGGTATTGAAAATAAAAAAAATAAGTATTCAACAATTTCAAAATATAAATACACTAAGGAAATATAATTCGCAATATTTCCGTGTCTTTAATATTTGGGATATAAAATGACATGGTTTTTTTAGCCTTTAATTTTTTACTTAGTGATAATTATATCATTATTTTATCATTTACGCATAGATAGGTTTTTTAAATAATATTTATAGTATAAAATATTGCTCTCTCTAATCGTAAATTCTGAATCCCCTCCTATTTCATTCTCTTGGAATTTTCCGTCGATAAGTGAAACAAATATAAAATACAAATGATAGATAAAGAAAGCCAATCTAAATGATAGATAAGACGCAAAGACATAGATAGATGTGACATTACATTTTAATCAGTATACATGTGGATGATACAACACTAAGGTTTTTCAACGAAGGTATGAAGAAAAAGGGTTGATAGATGAAGTGTTGGAGAGTGCACATATTCTAGAGTAAGGGAGGGAAAGAGAGAGTATGAGGAAACATTTAAGGTTTTTGAATATACAACTTGATTTATTTTCATTACATCTAAGTGCATGTACTTATTGAATATACAACTTGATTTATTTTCATTACATCTAAGTGCATGTACTTATACATGTCAAGAGTCATTAACTTGACTCAACCAAACCTAACCATAGTGGTTAGTCATCTAAGTGACTTAGATAGTTGGGTACTTGCTTAACAAGTAATTCAACTAACTTTAACCAACTTGTGAATAACAACTATTTCACAACATACACAACAACCTCTACATATACATTCAATAACTGATTTGAATTATACTTCAACATTTCTTAATTCAAATTCTTTGAACTTTTCTATCTTCAACGGCTTTGTAAGAACATTTGCCGCTTGATCATTTGTCTTACAAAAAGTAAGAGTGATCTTGCATGTGTATAGTACTTGATCGCAAAGGAAGTGGAATTTTGTCTCTATGTGTTTGCTCTTCACCGCTTACATGTTGACAATTTTGGTTTTTGCGTGAATATGCTCACCATACCTACATTGTGACATATATATGACATTGATTTGCAAGCATATTTGATGTTTCCTACCATCTACTTGTAAAGAGTAGTATTGTCAATTGTTTTACCATCATCTTCATTTCTCGGATTTGAGTTAGCTTTCATTGGTGTGCTTCAAGGATTGCAACTCAACATGTTATTTTTTTAGTACCTCAGTTATGAAAAACCCATATCCAAACCGATGTTTCATCCTCATGGCTACAAGATGAAGGGTGTCCAACTCCACATTCACACTCCTAAAGTCATGGTTAGAGACTGCACCCAACATCCTTCTAGACTAACAAGGATCACATCACGATAGGGAAAGATTTCAATTGACACCAATCATAGACCAACACAAACGTCACATATTTGTCAATAATATTGTCCTCAAATTTATAATCAAGAAGGTCCCTTGTTACCCAACATATTGTCTTCCAAACCATCACGAAGTGGTGGTAAGGACGATATGGTTGACAAAGAAAGAATAACTGTAGCCAATATCATAGTTCACCAACTAAAACATTTTTCGTCCTTACCAATAAAGGTAAGCATATGAAATAAAAGATAAAGGTAGACCAACCAAAATGATAGATTAAAGCTTAGATAGCAAGAATATTTATAAAGACATTGATTCATAAAGGAGAAAACCCTAATCATCTCATCTCATCTCATATGTATAGAAACCTCTGGCTAACCTTGATTCATTCACTTTTTACCCCCAAAATACTATACACTAATGGTCTAAGGTTGATTGACTACCTACTAGGTCCAACCCCTCGTTCTTAACAAAAAATATCAACAATAAAGTTAACAATTTTTATGAAAAATATTTGTTTTTTCCGTGAGAAATGTTATTTGGACAACCATTTTGTGATAACTTTTGGATAACCCTCTCTTATACTCTTATTATATTCTTACTTTTTCTCTATATTGTTTTTTACCAATAAGAAGAAAAGAAGAAGGTTGTCCCAAAAGTTGTCGCAAAATGTTTGGTTTCACTTTTAGAGACTAATAATTGATTCCATAATTTTTCAGTTGTTCTTGAGTATAATAGATTTCGCCTCAAGAATTGAGTTTACTTGAAGCTAGAAATCGTAACATATTGGTATAGAATTGATTTGAACACTCAAATTTGTTGTTCAACTCACTTTTACGTAAATATATTTAAACATAAACTCATTTTTAACCAAAATTAATTTTACAGAATCAAATTATTCAAAACCAACTTTACAAAATCAATGTATTCAAAATCAATTTTTGTCAATCAAAACTAAAGATACACATAATAAACTTTGTGTATAGTTTGGTTTCACTTCTAGAGGGGGCTAAAATTGATTATAGAAATGGAAAATTGATTTTGACATGTTTGATTTAGCTCGAGTAGAATTGATTTTGTCTTCAAAATTGATTCTATTGATTCTACTTGAAGTTAAAAAAATTGGACCTTTTTATTTTAAAATTGATTTTAAGGACTCGCCTTTTTTTAGAGAAAGACTTAAATTTATTGTTCAACTCACGGTCACATAAATATATTCAAATACAAATTACTTTACTTTCAAACCACTTTTATCGGAATCAATTTTACAAAATTAATTAATTCAAAAGTTTTCATGCTAAGAGTCGTGAGTGTCATCATCCCGATGGTATGGTTCGTGTTACTAATGAGATGTGGGAGGTTGGGAGTCACATTATGCATATTGCATTGTAAAACCATCTAGAAAAGACTATATTGTTATTGTTGCAAAGGAAGGGATGGTTTTGGATGCAAGGTTGTTGGATGAAGTCCTCCAACTTCCTATCTTCACTGTGAAGAGTATTCCTCATAGTTGTCGTCTTGCATTCTCTCAGGCATTAAAAAATGTTCTTTATCAGGTGGTTGATGATCCAGGTTATGTAGGCCCTTGGGTTCGTTTGTTGTTGCTTCCTTGTTGCACTTTACAGGTGTTCAAGCCTCAAACTAGGCAAGATCGTAGGTCTGGAAATAGAAAGTCCTTGCAACAACGTCATATCCTGAGTTGTTTGGCTAAGTGGAGAGAAACTGATGGTTTTGTTGAGTTGGTTGGTGGTGTGTTGAGTGAATCTGGACAAGTTGGTACATGTAATGGAGGAGAGAATTTTGAGGAAAAAGACAAAAAGATGGGTCCTAACATCAAACAATGCCTTCGTAAGGATGCTGATGGACACTTCACAGTAGCAGTGAAAGTGTTGGGGTCATCTGGAGTAGCCCCATATAATGAAGATACTATGGAAATTTTGGGGGTCAAACACCCGTACAGGCCACCTCCCTCTATGCCGACCACCTTGTTTTTTGAAGCTCCCCTTGTGGTTGAAGTTGACACTGTTCTCAAATGCATTAAGTCGTTTCCTAAAGGGACATCTTGTGGTAGAGACGGTCTGCGACCTATTAGATGCATTGTGTGGAGAAAGTTCAGCTGTGGCTAGAGATCTCTTATGTGTTATCACTTTAGTGGTTAACCTATGGTTGGGAGGAAGATGTCCCTTGAGTTTGTAGCTTCTGCACCTTTGACACCATTGTTAAAGCTTGATGGTGGGATACGCCTTATTGCAGTTGGTACTATTTGGAGGCGTCTGGTATCCAGAGTTTCTATGAAAGGAGTTGGTAAAGATATGGCTAAATATCTCAATGACTTTCAGTTTGGTGATGGGGTTTCAGGTGGGGCAAAGGCCATTTTGCACAGTGTCAACAGGGTGTTGAACCTGCGACATGGAGATGGTTCCTTGACTATGCTTACAATAGATTTTTCGAATGCTTTCAACTTGGTAGACAGGTCGGCACTGCTAGGTGAGGTGAGATTGAGATGCCCATATATTTCTTTATGGTTGAATTTCTTTATGGACAGGCAGCAAGATTATACCTTGGTGATTGTCATATTATGTCTGCTACTGGAGTGCAACAAGGCGACCCATTAGGACAGCTCCTTTTTGCTCTTGTATTGCACCCTCTTATTCATCAAATTAGAGATAGTTGCAAGCTTCTTCTTCATGCTTGGTACCTTGATGATGGGACTCTTGTAGAGGATTCAGAGGAGGTGTAAAGTTTTAGACATCATTCGGGTTTTTGGGCCAGAATTGGGCCTTGAAATGAATATTCGTAAGACTGAGATCTTTTGGCCTTCATGTGATGGTAATAAGCATCGTGGGGGGTTGTTCCCTGCGGATATTGGGAGGCCGACGTTGGGGGTGAAATTGCTCGGAGGGGCTGTTAGCCAAGATAAAGGTTTTATTGAGGGGTTGGCCATGAAGAGAGCTTATAGGGCTGCTGAGTTAATGCATCTTCTTCCTCAGTTACGGGATCCTTAGAGTGAGCTTCTTCTACTTCGATCGTGCATGGGTATTGCCAAACTTTTCTTAGGTTAAGGACGTGCCAACCGATTCACATGGAGGAGGCGGCTATGTTGTTTGATAAAGAGCTGTGTGAAGCGGTTGAGGACATTGTGGCTGGTGGAGGTCCTTTCTTTAGGGACCTTCAATGGAGGTTGGCCTCTTTACCTATTAGGTTTGGAGGGTTGAGTTTGTACTCAGCATTAGAGGCTTCTTCGTACGCTTTTGTGGCTTCTAGGGCACAATATTGGGTGCTATAAGATCATATTTTGAGAGACGGTGGGTTATGTGGCATGGATTCGGATTTTGATAATGCTTTGGATGGTTTTCGTGGTGCGATTCCAGATTTTGATGTTAGCAGTTTTACTAGCAAAGACATCGTCCCTCCTAAAGCACAACATGTTTTGGCGAGTGCTCTTTTTAGTAAAAGTATTCAGGATACGGAAGTTAAGTTTGACATGACCACGAGACAAAAGGCAATTTTTGGATGTTTGCAACCAACACATGCTTAGGATTTTCTTCTAGCTATCCTGATTGATGGGTTAGGTCAGCATATGTCACCAGTGGAGTATCGTACTATCCTTAGATATCGTCTTATGATTTCACTGTTTCCTATTGATGAGGTATGCCTTGTTTGTCGTAAGACGTGCCTGGAAACTTTTGGGGAGCATGCCGTTCATTGCAAGGAACTTCCCGGCTTTAAATACAAACATGACTTTGTTAGGGATGTACTTTTTGATATTTTCAGACGGGCAGGGATATCAGTGAAGAAGGAGGAGCCTGTGAACTTCCTGACTGACCCACTAGATAAAAGATCAACACTCGGGCATGCAGACGTTATGGTGTACGGATGGGTAGGTGGAAAACATGTCTGTGTAGACTTGACTGGGGTTTCACCACTTGTGGGATTAGGTGTCGGACCTTTTACCGTAGGACAGGCAACCCTAAAAGTTGCGTCAAGCAAAGTGGCCAAACATGAGAAAACGTGTTCTGACAATCAACATACTTTTATACCATTTGCTTTTGACACTTTCGATTTCCTAGCACCAGAGGCTGTTGACCTTTTACATAGAGTTCAAAAGGTTATGCATAGCAATGTCATGTCTCCTAGGTCCATGAATGTTGTGTTCACGAGGATTGGTTGTGCCATCCAAAAAGTTCTAGCGGCGCAGCTTGTTGTCTGTTTGCCTTCTATTCAAGTGTAAATAATGGTTTATATAATAAATTAATTCAAGGGTTAATAGGTCTTTACCCCCTGTAATATAAGTCATTTTCAGTTTTCCCCACTGTAAAATATTTTTTTTGATTTACCCCCTGTAAAATATTTTTGTTTTAATTTACCTCCCTAATAGGCTAAACAAAAACGAAAAATTCTTGAAAAAAAAAAATAAAATTGGTTTTTGTTTGGCTTATTAGGGGGTAAATCAAAACAAAAACATTTTACAGGGGGTGAATCAAAAAAAAAATATTTTACAGGGGAAAACTAGAAATGACCTATATTACAGGGGGTAAAGACCTATTAACCCTTAATTCAAAATGATTTTTTATCAAGGAGAACCAAACATTCCCTTAACTAAATTGAGATCTAAGTTCATGCACTTCCGAAAGCCAAATAAAACCGCACTCACTTCATCTCGTTTTTGTCGCATAAAAAAACAACTCTGTCTTTGTTTCTCTCTCTTTCTCTATTTAGTGTGATTGCTTTTCCTCGTTTCTCAACCAAATCTAGAACAACCCATTTCATTGTTTAAGCTTTTAGGGTTTCCTTCTTCTTCAATGAATTCGCACCCTTTTTCACACTGACACTACTGCTCTCACTCTTTCAAACAAAGGTATCTACTTTCTTTAAGGTTCTTCTTTTTTAATCATGGGTTTCATCTTTCAATCCTAAAAATGTTTTTTTTCTGCCTTTTTTAAGGTTGTTTTTTTAATATTTGTTGGTGTTCCTCTGTGTTCATTGATCTGTATTTTTTTTTTTTTTGGAATTTGATTTCTGTAGGAGATTGTTTTTTCTGCTGATTATTAATAATTTCAAGATTTGATATTTGATTTGTAGGTATTTAATCAATTCAAGAGGGAAGTTTTACAATTTGTTGTGGAAAAATGTTTTTTTTTTCCACTATAAAATTTGGATTTTAATACCATATTAATTGCTTGAAATGAATCAGACAATTGTAGTGTTATGAGTTGTTGGGATGGTTTTTAATTGTGCTTTGTGCTGAACATAATGTGATACACATGTGAATTTGTAAGAATAACTTTTGTTTGTTAAATACTTTCATATGATGAATGTGAGATTTGTGTTTTTATGTTTTTCAATATTGTATGTTTATGTATGGAATTATGGTGGGTATTTGAGTTGTGGTTTACAGCGATTTTGCTAAACTCACTGGAAATTCGTACATGTGCACTGTATTGTTTTACCTGGCTTTTTGTTAGTGCTACTACTAGTACATATCAATGTTTCAAAACATCAAAACCATTTTTAGGTTCTTTCGCGTGCAGGACTTGTCTTTGATTGCTAATACGAAATCAGTTTGTTATCTGACCTAGGAACTCAGGGACTAGACCAAATTTTCTGATGTAGTAAGAGCTATAGTATTATTTTCCTTATCATGTAGACTTGTAAGATACATAAAAGTAGTGTTGTCAAATAGGCGCTATTGCGCCATTAGCATAGTAGAATTTTATACAAATCACTATTACGTCACTATTTAGTTCAAAGTGTTGTCAAATGGTTGCCATAGCGCTTTTGTAGCATAGTGGAATTTAAACTAATTGCTATTTTGTCGTTCCACGATTGACAACACTGGAAGATATGTAATCACTATAAGTTCTCATTATCCCTTTATGTGGCCCCCTTGTCAGGTTCAGATTTTGTATAGTTTTCATTTTAAGAGGAGATGGCCTTTTTTGTGTGAGTCTACTTATCACGGTAAAATCTGATGGGTGTGCCCTTGGCACTTGCTTTATTTTGTCAAATTCACCCTTTGTACATTTACCATGATCAGAAGAGTTTTCTGTTGTGTGTGCATTTGGTATTATTTAAGTTCTTTTGATGGTATTATTTGTTGCGCGGTTGAAATTGTTCTTTTTATTGTGTCGAGTGGTGCTTCACTCTGTATAGGTGAAATTCCATGGTCTAGTATATATCCGGGTGCTAAAATCTTTGGTTTTCTTTATTATTTTGTTTTAACAATTAGCTGATTGTTCTTAAATATATTCCTTAGGCCTCTGCTTTCGACTGTAGTATGGCTGGAGAAATAGCATGGATCAGCCACTATGATGATGATGTCATGCAGAAGGAGACTGAGGACTTTGATTTGGATCTTGGTGAGGAAATTGATAAAGATGTGAGTGCTGTTTCTGTGGACATAATTTTGCCTGATGATTTATTGGAGCGTATCCTGTCCTATCTTCCCATTGTAAGCATTTTCCGAGCAAGCTGCGTGTGTAAAAGATGGCACACGATATTTGAAAGGTTTTTATCAAACCCTTCACATTTGCTACCTCAGAAACCTTGGTATTTTATGTTCACCAGCTCTGATGAACCATCTGGTCATGCTTATGATCCTAACCTTCGAAAATGGCCTTGCATTGAACTCCCCTTCATCGGAACTTCTAATTGGTTCGTTTCTTCATCATATGGCTTAGTTTGCTTCATGGACAATGGCAGCAGCTTCATGGACAATGAAAGCAGAACCGAACTATGCATGTGCAACCCTATTACTAAAACTTGCAAGAAGCTTGAAAAACCTCCAGGGATGAATTCTGATTACGGTGCATTAGCAATTTCAGTCGACAAGGAATCACATGGTTATACCGTGGCAATTGTGAAATCAAAGCAAGTCCCTGGAAACTTTTTTCAGTGGGATATCTCAATTCATGTATACAATTCGAAGGAGGAGGCATGGGTGACGCCACTAACCGAGGTTTTGACCGGGTGGAGAGGCGGTGATGAGAGTGTGATATGCAATGGTGTGCTGTACTTTGTAGTTTACTATACCGGAGGCGTTCCACTAGAAAACCGTCACGCGTTAATCGCATATAATATCTCCAACCGATTTTCTCAAGCTAGCTTGAGCTCTATTCCTGTACCATGTTCTCTGACATGTGCCCGCCTAATGAATATGAAGGAGGAGCTTGTAATGGTTGGAGGAATCGGCAAACCTGATCGACCGGGCATAATCAAAGGAATCGGTATCTGGGTTCTTCATGATAGGAGGTGGGAAGAGATCGTCCGAATGCCTAACAAATACTTCCAAGGCTTTGGAGAGTTTGATGATGTTTTTGCTAGCAGTGGCATTGATGATCTAATATATATTCAAAGTTATGGTTCTCCTGCACTCCTCACATTTGACATGAACATTAAACAATGGAAATGGTCACATAAATGTCCGGTAACAAAGAGGTTTCCTCTACAGCTTTTCACTGGTTTTTGCTTTGAGCCGAGACTTGAAATTGCTCCATAGTTTGCTGTTTTCAATGGAATCAAACAGCTACTATTGACAATTGTGTCAAGTTTCTGGCAGTTTTCTTCATTGTTTTTGGATTTGTGTTTCAACTTGCTGATTAAAGATGGTAATTCATGGATACTGAAATTTATTAAAACATTTGAAAAATACTACAGAGCTATATAATTAATTTTTTTACAGTTGCTCATTCTATATGAGATGTACTATATATCTACTTATCTGTTGGTGTTTGACTCGATCTCATCAATTAAAGCAGAAAATTTTGCTGTTGCAGTTTCTCATTGTTTTTCCTGAAAAGTAGATGGTATTGTGCATTTAAATTTATTTGATTGGTTTATCTAAAAATGGCATGTCTATAGTTTGGTTTAAAGAAGATCATTTGAGACTAGTAAACCCATTTCCTAATGCTTTAAAAACATGTATTAGATTGAGAATGATGAAGATCATTATCTGATTCGCCAGTCTCCATCAGTTTCAGCACCCATTTCCGGTTGTGTTTGGATTAACTTATTTGAGTTTATTTAGTGGCAGTACTAGTAAGCTTGTTTGATAGAGCTTATGGAAACAATGTATGACATGTATATAAACTATTTTCCGTTTATTTCCATAAGCTCTTTAAGATTGCTAATGAAAATAATTTTATTTTATGTTATAAAAATAGGTTAAACATACGCACTTATATGACAAGCGTCTATATAGCATCGACATTTCTGATTGAAGGTGTGTTCAATGTCTAAGTTCTAGCACATGTCGGTGTCTGATACTGGCACATAATTATATTCAGTTAATTTGTTTTTTCTAACTATTATGAATGTAGACGTGTCAGTATAGTCTTGGTGTCTGTGTGATCTTCATAGATTAAGTGTTTATACTTTAACTCTTTAAGCGCTCGATTCAATCCAAACAGGGCATTAGTCTTATGTTGGAGAGACTCGAGAGAATGAAAGTTCTTATACGGGTATATGTTTCTTAGCTGTATGACTCACTGTTTATATTGAAATTGAATGGACCTTTTTTCTAGTCGTCTAACCCATGAAAATCTATGATTTATTGATGAGTCAATTAGTATATGCTATACACTCTTGAAATGTGATAAATGCTGTCATGGTTTGGTTGATTGAGAAGTGAGATCCACGCCTGCTCTTCTTATACTATAGCAAAGGTAGGTTTTTTTCCTTGGTGGAGATGTGACAAATAAAGGTTAAATAAACTTTGCTTTTTCTAAATGGCTATCACCACTTGCTAACTTAATTTAAGAATAATATTCAAATGGCTCCTCAAAAGGCCTGGGGATTAGGATGGGAGTTGTTGCTAATGCTGACTGAGTGTGAAATTAGTTTGTCTTTGTGTCATTCATAAGCTTCATCTTTGCAATAAAATAGTGAATTGAATCGTGCCATGCATGATGGAGTTTCCAATAAATTAGTTTTTTTTAAAGGGATGCTAAAGCCTAAATAAAAGAAAAACTACAAACATCTCTACATTTTTTATTTTTGACAAAAACAAAACGATATTCATTCATTCAAATTGATAGAGTACATCAGATACAAACATCGTTAAAAACGTAAAGGATGAATCTGCGGACAAACTCACAACATCCAAGTTAATAGCATACAACAGCACAAATAATATGATAAAATCTAAGTCACTGAAATACTCATGCTTCCAGATCTGCAACGTTGACGCCCAAATCATTGATTGAATTTGTAATTGGCTGATGTCGATCTTTCAATAGGAACTAACCGAACACCGCGACAAGACGCGAAATCAAACGCCGCACAAGACGACGAACAACAGAATGCCGCACTTAGACGACGAAATCACAAAAAACAAAAGGAAAAACTTGATTTATGTGAAAACCACTTATTTAGATTGTAAGAAAATGGAAAAAAAGATGTAGAGTGGTGATTATAGGTCAAAAAATGACCTAAAACCACTCCTCCTCGATGAATGAAGGAGAAAGAAAGTTTAGAGAGAAGTTGGAGTTTCTCTCACTAGAAAACTAGGTTGTACTGTAGGTTAAAAGTTATCTACAAACATCTCTACATGACAACAAAAAAAGTAGAAATATTACATCTATATTGGTGAATTGATCCCTGACACCCATCTAGTTTGAATGCGAGACATCATTGACTTCTTTGTCCAATTTAACCTTGTAAAAAATTAAATTGAAATGCATTGATTATAACAAATTATTTATATTTTTGACTCATTAACTTGTGTCTTAAGGTACAAGTTAGTATTTCCCATAAATATAAAGACCGTAAACCTCAAATCCAAAATTGTATTTTTTCTGGTAGATAGATAAAATGACAAATGATCATTAAACCACACACACAAGCGGGGATAGGGTTCAAACCTTGTCACAACATCCGACCTATCAATTTTGACATTTTTATCGATTGAGTTAGAACTTATGAATAATCCGAAATTGATTTTATTCCACACAAAAATTAGGAATTCTTGGATTCATCATAATCCACTTTAGACACCTAGACGAAATGTCCAATGTATCTTTCAGCCGAAAGTTATCAATGGAGATCTTTAAACACGTCATGTTTCATATGAGTTGTTTAGTGAATGAACTCATAACCACATGATCAAAGTATTTTTTACTGAACACAAGAGGCTGGTAATTTAAAATGCTGTTAACCTTGTTTTTTCTTTTCTCAGAATTGATTTGGGCGTCCAAAATTAAATCAAATATTGAAGATCAATTCTTCCCCAACTTTTCTCAAAAAACAAAAAAAAAATCAATTCTTCCCCAACTGTTACTTCAAATTAAAAAGTCATATCTTGACTCAATATTGAAGATCAATTCTTCCCGAACTGTTACTTCAACTCAAAAAGTCATATCTTGACTAAGTAACTTATACATTTCCTAAAAAAAGTAATTGATACAGTTTTTTTTACTAAAATAAACTATATTTTCGAAAATAAGATAGTTAGTTAGAGTTTGTTATCAGAGAGCATTTCATGTATTCATTTATTATTATTTTTTTATCAAATCAATTAAAGATTTTTCCTTTGTAACAAGCTCTAAAGTGTCAAGTTTATTTCTAATTCCTCATATGAAATGGTTCTTCATCTCTTTTTTTGTTGTAAATTGGGTGTCCTTCACGTGTACAACTGCGGAGATTAATTTTTTGAGCTTTGTGAGACTTAAATAAGCGGCAAACTCTCCCTAATCTCTTTGATCATGTTATCAATTCGTTCAATTTTTTTTAGAGAATATAGAAACAAACACAAATTCAACATGATATTTGCAAATAAATTCATAGCATTTAAGTGAATAACATAAAACACGTTGACGATCACCTCACCAAATTGAACTGGAAATCTAATCCAACGATCGTTGTGAAAAAAGAAAAAAAAATCTTTAGTCTTTTCATTGTCATTCTATTCTTAAGAATTAAGATCTCGTTATGTGAAAAAATTTCTCTCTTTTTTGTATAAGGTCTAGCACTTGCATAACATTCATTAAGGATTAAAAATAAACAAACGATAAATTTTATGTAAAAAATTAATTTTTAATGTTTTGCCGTGTTGAATACAAAATTCTCAAAACAAAATTTTCATTTTAAACTTTTTAAAAGGTATTATAAAAACAGTTGTTAGCATTAACATGTTGAACAATAAATTAACACAATTTCCAATACATAATTTATATTGATGAAATTCTTAACATGTGCTTTAAGGACATAAGTTAGCATTTCCTATAATTATATATACTCCATCCGTTATAAATTATAAGCAAATTTAACTATATAGGTTCACTCAATTAATAATGTACATTATTAATTGAATAAACCTAAAAATTAATTTTGCTCATAATTGGCAACGGAGTATGGTTTTGTTATTTTATAGTATATGTCATCAACACTCAATATTATATTATAAGCCACGCAAGCTACCATTAATTAAGTAATTAAGTTATGCATCATTGCACACTAATCAACTGTGGATTCCAATAAGACAATTAAAGCAAAAGATCCTCAATTATGTTAAAATCAATACACCGTTTCACCAATCCTCAAACATCAAGATCCATATTTTGAGATTTTCTAATAAATAAAAAATATTCGGGTCAAATTTAATGGGGGAGATTATACATCAAACCAAGGTCTTGCTTGGCCTATATAAAGCCAATGTTTTGTATGTTTTCAATCAACACACTCTCTTCTCTAGCTAGCTCTTCTTTAGGAACTACTATAGTTATGTAGTTTCTTTTAGTTTATATTCTATACAATTAATCTATATGGCTTAATTTGGGTATTAATATATAAACCCAATTTGGGGCTCTCCGCACTCCAAGTCTAAAAGGAGGTGATAGTTTACCCTTGCTGCTTGTTCATGGTTACCTTTGACTTTGCACATTGGAAACTTGCCAAAGTCATGGGTTTGCATGAATTTGGAGATAGGGTTGCCTTGATCTTTTTGTATTGGAGTGAAGGGAGCTCCAAAATTGGTCTTTCTTAACTAAAAACTCATTTTAATTTATAGATTATTGTCTTATGATTGCTGTGTCATGGTTGAATATTTTTTTGGTCATAAACTCTAGTATATATTTCTTATTGATCTGTCTCACTTATAAATAATTTATGTGTATGTTTGTACAGAAAAAATCACATGTAGCAGATTGCTGAAGGAAAATCAACGAGGCCCGCAAAGATAGTTGATTCAAGTTTTTTGAAATTTGAAGTGAAACTATATGGAAGGAAATATCGTTTGTAAGTTTTAAATAGTAACGACCATTCTCATTGTTTGGTCGTAGAGTTTTTCTTTTTTAAACAATATGTAGTTTTCTTTTACACGTGAGGTTAACTTCGGATCTGGATTTCCTGCTTTTACAGCAGGACATTGTAACGACATTGTAACAATTCAGGACCATCATATTTTAATCATATGGTTGAGATTGTTTAGGATGATTCAACAACGGATTTAATTTAAACGGTTCAATCTATAATTAACGGTTGGAGCAAAACAACGTTCTTTTTTACAGCAGGTTTTTTACAGCAGGAAATCTCAGTCCGTTAACTTCCATGTCTCTTTTGGAAAAAATATTTTACAACACAACGAATGAATATTAATTAGTCTTTTGTTGTGTGATTAATTGTGTTATCATGAAGAAATTATTCCGAACATTTCTAATATAGCCTACGTATCATTGTCAATTCTTAAGAGTTGTACGTTTGTGTATAATTATATTTAGGAGATATTCTTAATTGAGAACCAACATCTTCTTTTAAATCCGAATTCGGTTTACTGAACCTCCAAATATTGTAACCCAACTATGTAGACATTTGGACCTCTTCTAAGTTCATCAACTTATGTATTTATTTTTTTTTAAAAAAAACTGAATATAAACACAATATTTTCCTAATAAATTTCCGTCAAAATATTTTCTTCTTATATAAAACATATTTATCACTACCAAAAAAAATATATTTTAGATCAATGTCTTATTTTATATTTTTGAACATATTTATGTATTATATCTAATGGTTCAAATTTGGTTAAAGTTTTATTTTTAAGCCTATATAAACTTTGGCCTCTCAACGATGGTTATTCCAATCCTTGCTTTCTCTCTTTTATATATACATATCACAAAGTAATTGCTAGTTTGTTAGTATAATGGTCAATTTGGATGGAGTTCCCTAAAATCCAATTCTAAAAGGAGATGATGGTAGACCTCTGCTGCTAGTTCATGAATACCTCTGACTTTGTAACAATATTCTTAAAGTTCAAAGGTCAAAGGTTTGCATGAATTGGGAGATGAGAATACCTTGATCTTTTCGTATTGGATTGAAGGGAGCTCCATGTAGATGGAGCATTCTCAAACCTATGCACAAATTAAATTCATACCGTTCTTCTTCCTTTCAAACTTTTATTTTATTTTTCAGTTTATAATTATAATTATATACATGACTATATTTGGTTGTAGAGTTTTTCTTCATTAAACCATTTGTATTATTTTATTTTACAGGTGAGGCCAATTTCCATGTCTCTTTTGGAGAAAGAATTTTGCAACACACCGAATGAATACAAACTAATCTTTGCTTGTGTGATGAATTGTGTTGCCATGAAGAAATTATTCCAAACACTTCTAAAGTGTGATGAATTGTGTTGCGAGGAAGAAATTATTCCAAATACTTCTAGTATAGCCTAAGTATCATTGTTAATTCTCAAGAGTTGTACGTTTGTGTGTAAATTTCTTTAGGAAGTGTATATGTATTGTATATTTTTTTTATGGAAATATATATTGTATATTATTATATTTTTTGTGGCAATAAGATTTTTTTTTCTATTTTATTATAAAGATTTATTATGTTTACAACGTCGCAATCAAACTTGTGTAACAAATCAAATTATATTTTCTCTAAGATAATTTTGAAAAAAAATCATAAAGTGATATTATAATATAATTTTATTGAAGCATGTGTAATCAAATTTTCTTGAGAGCAGTTGATCTTTTCTAATTGTAGTGAACCGGAGGGTTAACATAAAAAAAAAAAATTAAAATGTTACTTTTATATAATAAATTAAGAGGCACCTTTCAAAAAAAAAATTACATATTATTTTTTGAGAGGTTTTTAGAAATATTCTAAACTGCGATTACAATCAATTTAGTACAAAATATGTGTGTTGAAATTGAGCACCATTATCTTATTTAATGTCTAAATCAGGTTTTTACTACAATTTGTATTGTACGTAACAAACCTTTTGTCAAAAAAAATATATTGTAACCAACCTGTCTAGACATCAGGGCCTCTTCTAATTTCATCAACTTATGATTTTATTGAAAGAAAACCACTATGTATAAACACAAC
>Ga0315914_1002046_pt1 | contig 30871 bp, 15 predicted proteins | sample MpolenodulesMG_FD_203920 | JGI IMG/M metagenome (GOLD analysis project Ga0315914, IMG submission 203920) | Medicago polymorpha root nodule microbial communities from Los Angeles, California, United States - elongated nodules | ecosystem: Host-associated > Plants > Roots > Nodule | place: USA...
CTAGATCCATGATGTCTCAACAAATCTTGGGTTGAATCTACTCCTAACTACCTTGCTTTGTGTTTCTCTCTCAAGAAAATACCCTAATCTCTCTCTAAAACCAAAAAAATATCAAAAACTATGTAATAATGTAATGGAAAGAGAAGAGAAAGCTATTTATATGGACCAAAATCGTGCTCGTTCGCTTAAGCGTACACATGCACGCTTAAGCTACCTACAAGAAAATCTTCCACTGGCCGATGAGAAGCTGCCACGTGGGACCTTATCCTCTGAAGATGATGAACTTCGCTTAAGCGTACACAAAGCGTGCTTGTGAGCGAACTTTCCTTTGCTCTCGACGTTTTGTACGCTTAAGCGACCATATGCACGCTTAAGCGTACAACTGATTTCCATGAGCGTCCTGAAAGCGTCCTTGAAAGCGAACTGGTTGGCTGCTCACTGGTCCTTGCACGCTTAAGCGACCGTCTGCACGCTTAAGCGAACAGGCCTTGGTTCAGGAGCTTCTTTCTTGGTCCTTGTTTGTCATTTCCTGCATAAATTGGGTAGAATCAGGCATTTAAGCATAAATGGTATAAATACACTCAAATGGTAGCTTTTCCTTAGATAACTTGCAGAACAAGTCACTAAAATGCCTAAATTAACGCATAAAATATGTTACTTTTGAGCACTTATCAATCATTCAAGAATAAAACATAATATTGATGACCAGAGGAACTTAAAATTGGTGATGTCCATAAATCACTGTGTAAAATATCAAATGGCATTAAAGTAACATTTTTAGATGAATTAATAAGCAACTTAACATGTTTTCCAAACACACAAGAATTACAAATAGTCTTAGTACTCAATTGTTCACTACTAATAAACTTATTTTTATGAAGAGACTGCAAAATTTAAGAACTAGGATGACCAAGGCGTATGTGCTAGAGACTGGAAGCAAGACCAGCAAAGTGAGAGGAAGAGGTGACGGGATAGAGATCTCTGAGGCTATTACATCTCAAGAGAGAAATCCTCGTCTAAAAGTCAAATATCGAGAACCCAAATGGGTCAAATGACACAGAAACATTATTGTCAGTTGTGAGTTATCGCACAGAAATCAAATTTTTAATAATTTGTGGTGTGTGTAAAACATTGTTGAGGTTTAATGGTTTCTGTTTGTGAGATGTAGGTAAAGTTGTGTGACCAGACCCTTGAATTGAAATTCCTTGTCCACTACCAACAATCAGGTTCTGATTTAAATGACTCAAATTAGAATAAGACGAGAGATTACCTTGTGATGTTGCTGTATGGGATGAAGCTCCAGTGTCCATGTACCATGTGCTATCTGGAAGAGTGAGAGACATGGTATGCATAGCAGTTGTAATGTCAGTGGGTGCTACTGAAACCGTGGTAGTGTGAGCATGAGGGCGCTGACCTAGAATGTCTGGCTGCCTCGAAGGACCGGTGGGACGAGTCCACTGAGATGTAGGATAAGGGCAAGGAGGCACACCCCAAAGAGGTAGGGTCCAACACAAAGGAGACCAGGTGGATACTGTTGCTACAAGGGCTGAGAAGGCCAAGAGGAAGTTGCTATCGCGGGTCTAAAGGGGCCATCGGAGCGTGAACCACCACGCTATCCATGCCCTTCGGGGCGATTTTGATTGTTGCGGCCGGATCAGAGCATTTGTTCTGACGATGATTTGAGCGCTGTTGAGAGGAGTCATCAGAGTCCATTGGAGCTGCAGTGTGCAAGGCAGTATGAGAATTAGTGTTGTGCATTTTTGCCAAACCGGATTCCTCCAAGGTAAACATGGATCGCGCCTGAAAGAATGATGGCAGTGGATTGCTTTGGCGGATTAAGGTGGCAACCCCACGGTACAGCTCAGAAAGACCAGACACCAGTTGAAAGACTAGACGGTGACTGCTGACAGGTGCTCCAACGTTTTTCAACTGATCAGAGAGTTGCCTTAGACCCTGACAATAGGCAGAAACATTAGGAAAATCCTCCATGAGAGTGGATGAGAAATCTTGCTTAAGAGCAACTGCACGTGAGTTTTGATTATCCTCAAAGATGTCAGCCAAATGTTTCCAGGCAGCCATGGCAGTGGATCCTTTTTCCATAATGGTGGTAAGGAGATCAAAAGAGATGGTGGAATAGATCCATTGAAGAACCGTTGAATCGAGAATTGTCCACATTTCAAAACTAGCGTTAGTGGAAGCAGGTTTCTCTTTTCCAGGTTGAGGAATAATGTGATCGACAACCTTGTGGGCACGAGCATGAATCTCAAACAATTCAGCCCACATGGCATAGTGATCCTTCTCCATTTCTAGCACAAAGGGAATGCTATTTTTTATATTGGTCACGGCAAGGGCCGGATGAAAATCAGGTTTCGCCGAATTGGAGGTCGCGGCAGTGGTGGAAGACACGACGGCAGTGGGAGGCGCAAGAGACAGGCGTGGCACGAGAGATAGTTGCTAGTTGGTGCGGCTAAGGAAGACGCTTGAGCGGCAGTGGACGGCTCAAGGGAGTAGGAAGCAGTGACCTTGGTTGAAGAAAGTGGAGGCGGCTGTAAGGAAGAAAGAGGTAGGTTACTGGAAATTAGACTCGTGATACCATAAAGGAAATCAAGAGTATATATAGTTACAATAGGTAGAGTCAAACCTAGGTGAGTAATTACAAAATAATGGAGAATAATTACATAATAATAACCAACATAATGACTAACATAATTACATAAAGTCAAACATTCTATCAATTTATGCATTTTCAATATCATGTTCTAAAGAACACATGACGAAAGCATGTTAGTGAAAACAAGCAATATTAGAATCATCTTGATCAATTTACTTCAATGAAGTTTGTTATCATTCAAAACATAAGAAGGATTTTGTGTTTTTTCTCATCAATCTCCCTCTTTTTGATAATGAAAAACTTATTGAACTTAGGATCAAGTATTTAATTCTAATTTAAGAAATCCAGCAATTATGGAATAATTTTACTCCCCCTCAATTACTTTTTTAAATTTAGAGAATCTTAAATTTTAAAACTCCCCCTCAAATTGAGAATATATGTAATGTAATAATTGAAGGAAAAAATTGTGCAAAACCAACAATGTTTAAACTATAACTGTAATTCTCATTTTATGTTCAGATCAAATGTAAATTGAACTCATAAATTATATGATTGTTGACACCAACTTATGGCTTAAATCTAATTATACTGTTCAATTTAATGGGCAATCTAGGGATAGAAAGTTGTTGTGATTTGTAAAATTAACGTTCAATTAAACCTTTGAAAATTACAGATTCACCTACGGGATTAAGAAATTGTAATTTGAAAAGAGAGCTCTGAGTCAAGGGATTGACCTGAGCTATGTTGTTAATTTATCGTGAGACTAGGAGAATAATTGTAGAGACTATGTGCAATTTACCAAACAACGAGAATTAATTGATTTGAAAGACCTGATCACTCTACAATCCTTGTGGAGACAAATTTATTTTATTACTTCGATGTATTTTTAGTACGCTTGCTAAAAGTCTATCAAGTTTTTGGCGCCGCTGCCGGGGATTGTTGATTAATTTCGACAATGCAGTTTATTTTAGTTAGGATTTGTTTAATTTTATGTTATTAAAAAAAAAAAAAAAAATGTGTGCTCTTTATGTCTTTTTTATTGTGCCTTGCTACTAAAAATTTTATTTGAGTTTTGTAGCAATGTGGGATAGAAGACTATTGATAGATACTGAAGAGATAATTATCCTTCAGTGTTAAAAAGCTAAGTCATCTCTCTGTATAAAAGATTTGGATATAAGGTTAAAGGTGAGATGTGGTTTTTGTGGTAAGAATCGTCATAGTGACTATTGATAGGAGCATTGAATGGACAAAGAAGGGAAACATGTAACAACCCGTTTTTAGCTAAGATTATTTTATTTATTTATTATATGTGTGTATATGTGTTTAATTGTCTTTGTGTGTATTTAATTTGCGATTATTGGAGCCTAGAACAAAATTTTGGTCATTTTGGAGTCTAGGGTTATTTTGGTCTTTTGGTAAGAAAGAGGTAAATTTGTAATTTTATTTGAGAATATTATTTTTGACGTTTTAGTGAGAATAATTATTTTTACTAAGTTAGAGGTAATTAGTGGTAATAATTTTTTAGAGGGTAAAAATTAGACGTTTTACTAAGTTAAGTGAGTAGTAACAATTATAAATAGTTGGTAAAAGAGAGTTAGGCCAAATATGAGGAATTTAACCTAGCCCAATTAAGTGGTGAACATATAAGCTTAACATGAATAGAAACTAGGTTAGAATTTATTTCATTTTTCTCATAACACTAAGGAGGCTAGAGATAGTGAAAGGGTTAAAAAGAAGAGCAAGAGGGGGTGATAAAAAGGGAGATTCCAAGAGGATTCAAGCTAGGAGCAAGGGGGAGTGAAGATTATCTTAAATTTGAGAAGAGGTAAGGGGTTAGACTTCACCATAATTAAGCTATAATTTTATCTTTATGCTTTTGAGTCATAATTGCTTTTGTGTGAATTATGACTTTTGTAATTTTTGATGATAAATTTTGTGCTCTTAATTTATGTGTAATTATGGACATGTTAAATTTCATGGAATTGATGTGTTTATGTGTTTAAGCTCATAGTTGTTGTTTGTGATAAATTGTTTTGGTGAGTTTTGTTCAATTAAGTGGAAATCATGAATTGGTGAGTGATTATTGTTGAAACATGTCTAAATTCACTTTATATATGACTATATATGTTTGTATGTTGTTGGGATTTGAATTGGTGTGGTTGTTTGTGAAGTTTGAATGAAAATGAGAAAAATATGAGTTTCTGGTGAAAAGTGAATTTGATGATGATTTTGATGTGAAATGAAGTTATGATTCCATGTTGGTATGTGTTTTGATTGCCTTTTGAAGTATGTTAACTGATAACAAAGTTTGAGGCACAAATTTGTGACAAAGTGGATCAAAATTGAAATTTTTAGGGGAAAATGGGATGGGTTCCTGAGATGGAAACCCAAAATCTTGTTTTTATGTGATTGGTATCTAACCCCCAGTGGTCATTTGGTTGACCACCGCATCATTTCTTTGAATGGCATAGGTGATTTGCAGGATTGAGGTGATTGTTTTCTTTTGTTGCTTGAGGACTAGCATGGATGCTTCCTCGTTTATTTTCCGCTTAGAGTCTAGATAGGCCCTGATGTAGGAGTGTCGGTCTTGAGTCTTTATTTTGATGCTTTTGAAAATTATTGTTATTTATCCCAAGATTTGATTTGTATCCTGAAGCTATATTTAAGAGATGTGATACATGGCATGTTAAGATTATTATTTTTGATTCTGATGATTATATTTTGGTGATGAGATTTTATGTATGTTGAATGTCTTCCGTTGCAAAAAATTTATGGAATCCATGTTTTGAAAATGTACACGTAGCATCAAAATCTCTTGAATTATCGAATTTATTGCATGATAATTTCTTTCGAAGGTTTAGAGTGTTACACAACAAGTGGTCAATATTGATTATAACTCTGAACTTGAAATTTTTTTAGATGAATTCTTAATGTCCAATCAAGTTTCATTTGATAGATTTGAACTTCAGTGTGTTGATCTTGTTGAGAAAGTACACCAGTCTGCGAAAAAGTTGGTCGAGATAGAGATCAAATGTCATGCCATTGTGATAGAAAAGGAAATTTTCAAAAACAAAAATAGTGGCATAGTAGAAAAATCACAAGTGAGGCGCGTAGATCGCTATGTGACATTTGAGACTCAACCATTGGAGATTAAAGAGATTTAGTTGTAGCAAGAGTTTTATTCTTCTCTATGGTGGGAGTGCTCTAGTTTCAAAAGTTTTAATGTGGGAGCATGGGATCATATGCTTCTTTGCATGAATTTCATGGAATTTCTACCAAACAAGAGGAAGAAATATGATGTATTCTTTTCTGTCAAATTTTCGGCCCTAACAGTGGTTAAAGCGTCAAGTTTAATGATGTAAAAGAAATCGCTTAATGGGAAGCAACCCATCCTTTTTCTAATGTTTGTTCATTTTGCAAGTATTTTTATTCAGTAAAAAAAAATCAAAATAAAACGAAGAAAGAAATAGAAAAGAAAGGATGGACAAAAAAAAGGAAAAAAAATCTAAGTCCATGTTAGTCTTTTTCAATAACTTGTCTTTGTCAAATGTCAGTCATGTCAGTTGTTAGTTTTATCTTTTTCAATAACTTGTATTACTTACTTGTTTATTATTAATGAACTTTCTTGTTTCTTGAAATTTTTCTAATTTGATTACAATTTTTTTATCAATGATAACATCAAAGTTCATAAGGAGATGGATGTTTGCATTGCAATTCAACAGAAATTGTTCTTGGAATGTTAGGTAACCACAACTTTCTGAAATCTAAACTTGTAAGGTTAAGCCAAATTTTATTTTCCAATTTTTACATATACAAGTGGTCCATGCAACTGCCGTTTCTAGAACTTTCAATTTTTCTTTATTTGTTGATTGGTCATATTTTGTACATACTCAGGCAAAGTGCTTGGTACCTGGAGCCTTTTTAAGCCTACCTAAATTTCAATGATTATGTTTATCTTGTGTAAAGCCAATTTGAGTCTTTAGGATTAGACCATTTGTTCGGTGACAAACTACATTACAAGCCTAGAAACCTTATGTAAATTGACCCAATTTTGTGTTGGAGTTAAGCTATGTAGGTTGTATGCTAAGTTTTAAGTTTGGGGTTGCCGTTAGAACTAGCAATGTTCAAGTTTGGGGTAGGGGTACTAGAGAACTCAAGAGATTTTAAAAAAAAAATCTCTTAAAAAAATGATAAATAAACACACAAAGAGTGTAGAAAAAAAATGGAAATAAGTTGAGACAATCATGTAAAAGCGTCTCATTTTCAAAAAAATAGTTCTCTAGTACTCTTGTGTTGATTTTGGAGTTAATTGGGTTAACGGTGTTTTCACTTTCCAACAATGTAGGCTATGTTCAACTCCATTTGTTTGTTTAAACCTACTTTCCCAAAAATAATCCCACCTTCACATAAGCCTAGTTATAACTTAAAAAGACCTTGAAGTGTGTACTTGATATTGACTTAGATTGACAATTTAGAAACTTTTCAAGCCTATGGTAATATGGCAGACCCTGCATGTCGATTGTGGAAAACCTTTTTCAAACATTTGCAAGAAGTTATGGACAAGGTTGTTGGTCAAGCAAACTGGCTCATCATAATGTCAGTTAGACGATGAAATTTGAGGTTATCATTGGTAGGGTAACTCTGTTATTTTACTGTCATTTTTCATTTAACAAGTTTGTTCCTTAAGGTCAAGTAATAGTTCAAATTTGGGATTGTGACGACAGTCTGTCATATCATATTTTTAGAGTATTTTTAATTAAGTTTTTAATTTATTTTTATTTATTTAGTATTTAATTTCGAGTCATTTTAAATAAAATGCCGTTCTAGAGTTATCGAATCAAATGATGAAATGATTAAAATTAATAGTCTATTATCATGATTATTGGTCATATGATCAAAGAAGAGGAAAAAAAAAGTTGACAAAAAGCAATGATTTTAAAATTCATATTAATTGATGGGCTTGTGTGGATCCAAGAGTAGGAAACATAACATGTAGCAATCAATTGAAAAGGAACGAGACAGAAGGAAAAAAAACAAAAAGGGTGATCACACACAGGAACAAAGCCTATCACATCTTGGAAGAAAAGAGGGGGCATGGATCCCAAGACGAGGAGAAGAGGCAGAAGACTCTAACGCATGCACAAAGGGACTAGACATATCAAATTCAAGAAATTATATGATCAAAACATATAATTTATTTTATTAATATTGCTTCATATTTTTATCATGAGTTGCTAAGTTTTCCTTTGATCAAGTTTTAGATGATTTTAATTTGAGTTGTTTGAACCATGTGATTGTATAAACTCTATATAATGCAATTACAATCTTAGTATAATTTGTGTTTAATGCTTTTATGCTCTGATCAAAAGTAAATTAAACTCATAGATTATACGACTGCTGACACCAGTTTATGACTTAGCTCTAATTATACTGTTCAACTTAATGGGCAATCTATGGATAGAAAGTTGTTAAGTTGTGATTTTTAAAATTAGTGTTCACTCAAACCTTTGAGAATTACAGATTTACCTAAGTTATTAGGGAAAAGTAATTTGAAAAGAGAGTTATGAGTTAAGGGATTGACCTGAGCTATTTTGTTAATTGATGACAAAGCATCATATGGCATTTTGGCTATGTTTATAGTATTTTTTTCATTGTATTTGAAGACAAATAATATGAGAGTTAGATGAGTTGTCAATGTTTTGAGGAACATATTGTATTGTTTTCACTTGAGTCGTTGTAATTCAGTTTTTATCTTAAGTCATGCAACTTCATAGGTGTTTTGAGTGATTTGTATTGAGGAATCATGTAAATCATCAAATCAAGACATCATGTGAAGGATCAAGGATGAAGAATTGAAGATCAGGGGTTCTTGCAAGGTTGTTGAAGACAATACAAAGTGAAGAAAATTCATTTCAAGTTCCTACGAGTTTCAGAACGAAAGAACGATCGAAAACATGAAGAAAACGCAAGAAATGGCACCTGAGGGCCTGCATCATGCGCCCCTGCGCCTGAGACATCTTTCCATGCTACCCTAAGTAACCCAATTTTATAAATAGAGACCTTTTCCCCTATTCTATTCATTGAGAAACATAGACAGTTCAGAGCAAGGGTCTGTTGGAACAAAGGGTGTTTCGCAAAATCACCTTCTAAGTTTTAATGATAACAAGGTATTAAAAATTTTCAATTGGATATGCTAAACTTTGTTCAAGTGTACAGGACCATAATCAAAGTCTTATTCATAAAGGTTCTAGTTGAACAAGTCAAAGAGCAAAGGAATTTATATTGAAGCTTAAAGCATCTGAAGAAAATGCGTCTGAAGAAACTGCTCCTGAAGAAAAGTGCTCCTGAAGATGATGACATCAGAAGCAAGGTCATCAGAAGTAAGAACATCAGAAGAATCTCATCAGAAGCTTAAGAGAGTTGACAAAGTACAGTGTACGAAGTGTACAACCACTAACTCTGCGTCTGCCTCTGCAACCACCATCTCTGCATTGTGTCTATACATCAAGACAAGGATAACAGTAATGTTTGCAGATATTGTTCCTTCTCTATTGGAATGGATTTGAAATTGGTTCTTCATAGGACAATTACCAAATCAGGCAAAAGATCAATGGTGAAGAATCAAAGCTTCAGTCAAGACAAGTTGATTTACCGGCTAGTTCTCAACGTCTCTCAAATCCTCTATAAATAGGGATGAAGACTTGAAGAATATATAAGAACAAGAACAATAAGACCAACGCATTCTCTCTGAGCCAAAACGCTATAAAGTTTCACATCCACAATTTAGAGAATTCTTACAAAAGTTCATATCTTAGAATTCTTAAGTGTCTAGAAAAACAGAGTCTGTTCTATTTGCATTGTTTTGTGAATACCTCTGATTGTATATCAAGTATTCAAAACCCTTTTCAATTCTTTGTAATTGTCTAGAGAAGTCTCTTTCTTTTGTGATTGAGCATATAAGTCTCTTTCAGTTGTGATTGAGCAAAGGAAGTCTCTTGGAGTTGTCCTTGAGCATTGAGAAGTCTCTTACCGTGTGTTTGAGCAACTTGTAATTTGGTATTACATTTTAGTGAAACTCTCCTTGGAAGTGCAAGGGGGACAGGACTACTTCCGGTTTGTGGAAGGAACCTGTATAATTGTTTGTGTTCTTTCTTTCTCTACTATCTTACTATCCATCCGCTGCATTAAGACTCTGAACTCTAGTCAGACTCTGAACTCTATCAGACTCTGACCCTGGGAACAGTTTTCATAACGTAAGAAGGAGAAGTTTTTGAAAACACAATTCAACCCCCCTTTCTTTTGTTTTTTCTCACCTTCAGGGTCAAGCATCAGAGATTCAAGGCAAAATTCCTCCTTTTTTATTCTTTATAAGGTATGTTTTTCTATTTCTTTGTTATGATTCATGTTGCCATAAGCAACTTAACCTCTTGACTATTGTTCCACGATGAACCCCTTCTTTTTGTTATGATTCATGTTTTTCTATTTTTCTATTGTTTGTTATGATTCAAGTTTTTCTATTATTTTGTTATGATTCATGTTTTTCTATTGTTTATTCATTCAGTTTATTCTTTTTATTGTGTTGAGAATTAAATTAGATCATGCCCGTTTTTAATGCTTCGGCAATTGGTTAACTATGAGTGTATCCTTGTAGATTGATTTGTAAGATTAAAGTAGGCACTGACAACCCAAAATTTTATCAGTTCATTGGTTTTCTAATTACTACTTCTTATCAAGGTTAGGAAGTTAAGGTTTGAGTCGTCGCCATCGCTACTTTTTCTCTGATAACATAGTACACTGCTCCATTGGGTCCTACACTAGTTATATAGGGGAACTTAGAACAAGTAGCACTGTTGGGACATATTAAATCAATGAAACACAAAATAAGTTGTTTTATTTCATAAAAGATAAATTTCAATCAAAAACGAAGGGGGGATTCAAGGAAACGCTAATCGTCGTTAATCATCTGAATTACAGAAACCTAATCTTGCATTGGTCAGGGCAATTTAACCCTGCTATTCTATTCATCTTTTATTACTTTTCAATTTTGAAATAAGTTTTGCTAGTTAATGAGTTGAACAACAATCCCAATGGAGAACGATACAACTTACTACTTTACTACTTATTGCAATTTGGTACACTTTCCAACTTCTTCCATCATTAACTTATCGTGAGACTAGGAGAATAATTGTATAGACTAGGTGCAATTAACCTAACAGTGAGAATTAATTGATTCAAAAGACCTAATCACTCTAATCTCTAATATTTTCCAAAACAATTCATCGGAGCAAGGTATAAACTGAAAATGCCCCTCAAGGAGATGCTAGAGAAAAGTCCTTGTTGTATTTGATTCCTACAAGAGATCCTAAAAACAAAAACCAAACCCTCAAATGAAGAATTCATCTTCTTAAAAAAAGATTGTCGTGCAATGTTAGAAATGAAGATTCTAGAAGAGATTGATGATCCATAATGTTTCCTACTTCTAATGATGATTAGTGATAAACACATAGGGGAGGCATTATGCAATTCCAGATCAGCTAGCTCAAACCTGATTCCATACTTCACCTTTGAGGAACTCGGAAACTTGAATATACATGCATTCCATGGAGATGTAGGACTAGCAAATGGAAAACTTGAGAAAGCTGGAGGAATAATCTATGACTTGCCGTGATCATTGGAGGTTTCAACTATATCATTGACACTGTAGCAATTAAGACATGAGAGACTGTAGAGTGGCGAATAATTTTAGGAAGACCATTCTTTACAACTGCAAAGTTACTGTTAGATGGTGAACAAAGAGAGGTAATCATTAGGTTGAAAAACCAGTACCAATCCTACAAAGTCCTACCCACAGTAGGAGAAGACTAACATGATGAGATATGTCATTCAGAATTATGGCTTACAGTTAAAGGATTGATAGAAAGATACGCAGATTAAAAAATCACAGCCGAACTATAAGCAGAGGAAGAAGACCCTTGGTTATCTTCTGCCATGTGTAAAGGGTACTAACTACACTTGACTTCCTAGATTGTTGAGTGTTTGTTTCGAAGGTGGCTTTGAGCCATTTATTTGATTGAAAGTTTGATTTCTATTAGGCCTTTGAGTTGGTTCCTATTGACGTGTTTTAATCTTGATAGTTGCATTGCGTTGGAAACATTGGCTTCATTTAGGCTTTCGTCATGATTTGCTTGTAAAAAATAATAAAATAACTAATTTATGTTAGAAAGTATATATTTTTCCAGAATAAAATAAAATTTGTAGAAAAAACATTTTTTTAGAAAATATTATTTATTTTTTTTGGAGAACTTTGTTTTTAAAAAATGAATATTCTGCTTTTTGATAATATAAACAATTTTTTTGTTGAGAAAAAAAAAATTTGTGTGAGTTAATTCACGTTGTGTGCGGTTTTAAGGTCAGACAGAACCTCATTTGCAATCTAATATTCCAAAATTTATCTCAAATTCAAAAATCCTTCAAGTTCAAATCAAACAACACTCCAATAACAAGTAAGTTTTAATAATCAAACATCATTAACCTATTTATGTTGTTATGTTTGATTTTTCCTCTTAAATTAGATTTTTTTAGTTTTACGGTTTTGTTTAAATTTTAATTTTTTTTAGCAAGAAATGATACAATGTTACATGTAAATGACTTATATTCCTTAATTGTTATGATGTTTACATGCTTATGTATGTTATAGTTATGATTTTTAGGTTAATTTAAATTTTAGTTTTTTTTTAATTTTAATTTTTCACTAGATTTACAAGTGAGAGTATATGATTTATTTTTAGAGTAGATGTAAGTTGATTAATTTTGTTATTTTTTTTGCATGTTTATGCTGTAGTTATGAGTTTTAGGGTTTATGTATAAATTGCAATCCAAGTGTTTTATGAAATGTTTGAATGAGTTTTTCATTGATTATTTAATTTTTTATGGTGTAGATCTGAAATAATGGCCAATTTTTCACCACTCAAATACGCCTCAACGGTATAAATCCTCAGATGTTCAAGGTCCGGTACATTAATGTCACGTGAAAAGGTCTCAAGGATCAACTGGATGATATCAACCAAGGACTCAACCCCGGAGACACAAGGATGGTGAAATACATTTGGTAAGAACGTCCAACATTAGACGACCGGAGAATAACGTTCAGTCGGCTAGAATTAAAGAACGATGATGACGTGAGGAGCATGTTCTCGTTTTTTTGGCAGCACGGCATGTCTTCGTGGATCGGTATGTTTGTCACGTTGTTGAGATCAACTAAAGATATTATCAACAGTTTGATTGCAGCAGAAGATCGTGATTAGGTAGCATTTACCTTTTCGGGTAGACCTTCCAACTACAACAATTGTCTTACCTCTGAAGTTGGATAAGGTCAAACCTATTAAACAGCAGCTCTCAAGCATTCACCTGGAAGTTGTATGTTTAGGTAATGTAGTGAAAAGTCAAAAGATTAAGAGAACACAACATGTATTATGCATAATCAGCTATATAAGTTATGATATCGAATTCCTTCGTATAAGATGAGTGTCACGGAATGCACCTCATTCTTTATGTGATGACTCATCTTATACGAGAGAATTTGATGTGATAACATATATAGTTGATTTTGTAGAATACATGTGTTGTGTTCTCTTCATTCTTATGAGGAGAATGTAATGTAATGTAATGTAATGTTGATGAAATTAAAACTAAATAAAATTGTGTATTGGTTTAATTGATTTTGTGTAATTGTGTCACTTTATTCGATTTTATAATACGCAATTTTTATTCGAATTCACGTTAAGTTTATTTAGTCTTTATTTGAACTTAATTATTCAATACGCAATTTTTATTCGAATTCACGCTGAGTTTAATTAGTCTTTTTTCGAATTTATTTATTATTTAATACTCAATTTTTATTCAATTTTAATTATTCAATACGCAATCATAAAAATGCAAATATAAACAAAAATAAAGGAACACAAGTAATAGATATAGAATCTCATTTTATCAATATAATGATACATTTACAATTGGGTAAAACTAAATCTGAGTTAAAAAAACCACCAGAAAACAATATAAAAAGAATCTTAGGTTATGAATTCAGCAAATCCTTAATGGGTGGAGTCATCTTCGTCATACCAATAACATTAACAATCGACTTGAGAGCACCCAAAATTGAACCTAGAACTTCCGGATACTCTTCTCCAAGATACTCATACAAGACAACACCAAGATGACCCATCAATTGTTGCTCATGGCACTACTTCATAACACCATCAATTCTCGAAATGAGGTCTGATGCTTTCTGCCTCACCTTTGCACTTTTGTTGTTTAACCTCCACTTGAAACCCACGAAATGACGTCATTTTACCCCACAAAGATTGATCACCTCTTGTCTCCAATTCAAAGGAACCTCTTGAAATTTTCAAATTTTCAAAGAGGCCCCTTTCTATAAAAGGCCAAGGATGAAAAAACAACATTGTCGTTGTAGAAGGAAGAGGAGGAGAGAGCGAGGAGGAGAGAATATGGATTGATGGTGTGAGAAAATGGTGAAGTTTGGAGGTGTTTTTATAGAGGGGAGATTGTAACATAGGTTATAACTACAATAAATATAGTCCAAAAACGTGTAAAAATGTATAAAAAATGTGTAAAACCAATTAAAATCACTTGACCACCGTTCAAAAAACGTGTTCTTGAGTTCAGACCACCGGTCACAGCAGCGTGAGTTAACTCACGCCATCGGCCAGAGGTGCGTGACTTAAGTCATACAGAGTTATAACTAGCGCGAGTTATGTCACGCAACATAACTTAACTCACACAGGAGCATTTTGGTATTTGCAGTTGGAAGCAAGCAAAAATTGTTGGGTAAGAGCAGAATTCTTGTTCTTGAGTATTTCAGAGGCCCTTAACATGTGGGTTGAGGTCTAAATTTTTAAGGCCCCATAAATTGACACGGGAGTACCATCAAAATTGATTGTATTACTCCGATGGATATGAGAGCAAGATATGATTGGAGGAGAACTTTGCACGAACGTGCATGTGAGTAAGAGAAGCCAAAATAAGATTACATAGTACAATACTAAAATAATACGAATTAGAACTCTATGAACGTTCTCTTTCCAACACTTATTTAACATCCATTCTTTTGAATGTTTTCTCACTTGTCAATGATAGCAAAGATGAATTACAAGAATTAAGAAATGATGGTTGGGAAAAACTTGTGTCTAAGATTGTGAAAATTTGTAATAAGATTGATTATTAATGTGCCTGATATTGATGCTATATATGTGCAACGGAAGAAAGCTTGACGACAAGATTCAAGTGTTCCTAATTTGCATCATAAGCATGATTGTATGTTTAGTGTTGGAGATTTGTAATTGTAGGAGCTCAATGTTAGATTTGATGATGAGAATAACTAACTTTTACAATGTGTTGCATGCTTGAGTCTAACATCATCATTTGCAGTTTTTGATGTGGACAAATTATTAAGGATGATTGAGCATTATCCAAATGATTTTAAGCGTGTGCCGGAAGTGGTGGTGCGCCATGAGCTTCAGAATTATGTTTGAAATGTTCAAAGTGATCCTAATTTTTCAAAATTGAAAAGACTTTCAGATCTTTGTACAAAACTTATGAAAACAAATAAATGCAATGTCTTTGATAAGGTGTACAAACTTTATAATTTTGGCTACTACGATTATTTTTAATATAATTTTTTAGTAAACTTAGTTCTTGGACCAAATTTTTTTTCTCCATTAATAATTTATTACATCAGGGTCCATCCATAATTTCACCACCTTATATGAAATTCATTTTAAAATTGTGAGACATGTTAATTTCATCCAATTAAACAAGGAGAATGATAACTAGTGCCCCCAAGAGCAATTGTTAAGCATCTAAAACAAGTAGGTTTTCATAAAAAAATTGTGTAATCATTACTTTATCAAAAGAACACATCTTATATTTCCAAACAAAATTTATATTTGTAGATTCTTTAACCATCGTCTTGAGGGTCCTGGTTAGCAAAACTCATAAAACAATAAAAGTTAAGAAAAGAGTTAGAAATAGGATGTTTATTATAAAAAAAAAAGGTTAATTAAGTTTTTGGTCCCTATAAATATATGCAGTTTTATTTCTAAGTCCCTATAAAAACAAATCACACTTTTTAGTCCCTACAAAATTTTCCATTAGTATTTTTAGTCCCTGTTAAATTAAAACTTGTTTAATTATGCTTAAACTTCTAAATTTTTGAAAGATTTTTTTCCAGACATGTTCATAACATCGTAAGACACTCTTTTAAAAAATATTTTAGTTTTTTAACATGTAATAAATTAAATATGAATTTTTCTAAAAGCCAAATCTTCAAAATTATATTAATGAAAATTTGGACCTAATAATAAAATTTTGAGTTACTTTTTTGCGGAGGAACTTTGTATAATGTTCTAAAAAAGTATGTAAAAAATATGTTAAAAATTTAAAAGTTTAAGCACAATTTAGCAAATTTTAATTTTACAAGGATTAAAAGTATGTGTTGGTCCCTGCTAAATTAAAATTTGTTTAATTATACTTAAAACTATAATACTTTTAAATGATTTTTAACATACATGTTAAGAACATTATAATAATCTCTTTTATAAAAAATAGAATTTTTTAACATGTAATGAATTAAATATAATTTTTTTTAACCGCCAAAAATTCAAGATAAAACTAACGAAAATTTAGACCTAAAAATAAAATTTTGAGCTAACTTTTTGCGGCAGAACGTTTTATAATGTTTTAAATAAGTATGTAAAAAATCATTAAAAAATTTAAAATTTTAAGCATAATTAAACAAATTTTAATTTAACAGAGACAAAAAACACTAACGAAAAATTTTGTAAGGACTAAAAAATGTAATTTGTTTTGATAGAGACTAAAAACAAAACTGCAGAAATTTATAGGGACAAAAACTTAATTAACCAAAAAAAAAATGTTGTCTATTAACACTTCTCTAACACGAATGACGCATTAGTTAGGCTAACTCAAACAAAAACCCAGCAGTTTTATGAATTGGAAGGTGCATCTCTGGGTCCCAGAAACCTCAATTTGAAATTTGAAACACCATGATTGCACCTTTTTCCTTCTACTTTTGGAGCTCAAATACCAACACGATGTAGCTAACCACCTTCCTTTTGGAACCTAACCTTATACTAATGCATTTTTTTCTATTGAATTATACTATGAATATGAAATATGTACCTAATAAAAGCATTGTGCCCTCCTTTTTCCACGGCATGATTTTGAATTATGTGACCCCAACAAAGACGTAAAGGGACCAGATTATTGAGGGCATGAAAAGGAGTTTAGAAGTTTTTCCCAAAGCAACTACTTTTTGAGGGAACAATTTTCTTTTGGTTGACACTTTGTGTTTGTCCTTTAAACTAATAATGCCCTTATCTCTCTTCTTCTTGTTCTCATTGGACGATGCATCGTGCTATACTTTGTCTTCTAGTGTAAATGGAATATGCATAGACGAAACGAATATTAGCTGTAATAATTAATAAAGTTTGTTTTCATTGTTAAAAATGGTTACAAAACAATGCTGATTTGTATATATAGTAGTGTTGAAAAGAAAATAAAAGAAGTAATGGGGCTGGACAATTCCATGTGAATGGAAGATTAATTTTGTCCATATTAGCTCCCATCAATTGTTCATGTTTTTTATTTTATTGATTGAAAGCAATTGTGTGTGTTTAAATTATGTTATCTTTGGGAGAAAAAAATAAATGAAAATGGCCTTAGTTGGCTGTCATGCAGGACTCCATAACAAGTAAAGCAAAATACTCTGAAGATTACATGATGTCAGGCGTACACACACTCTTTGGTGCTGAGTTGACTAGAACAATTAAACTTGACACAAATTAAGATTGTAATGGATTTGGCACAATCTATTAGTATTTACAATTAAAATAAATTTTAATGTATTATTGATATCCGATGATGTGTTAGAATCATCGTATAGTGATTTTACATATGATAAAATATAACTTTTAAAAAATTAAGATGGATCGTCGTAATTTTGATATATTTATTGTGATATCAAACATTAATTAAGGATTATGAAGATATTGACAACAAATTTATGTATCAATGATTATTGTAAAACTACATGTACACACCATTTACCACAATTTTTAAATGTCAACGCAGTTTAGATATGTGATTAATTAAATTCTTTAGATGGTTAATAGATATGTTAGCTGACGCAATTCATTAATCACATATGAATTTCATTAATCATAAGTTCAAATATGATCAACTATAATTTTCAAGGGTTCAAATACCCATCTCAAATGTGATCATAATTTTCAAGTGTTCAACAACAATATCTAAAATTTTGGTTAATCACGTCCAAGGTCATGATAAATGAAGTTTTTTTTTTGGTTACAAAGGAAAAGGAAGCAACAAAAAAAACAAACAGGAACGAAAAATAAAGTTTTGATAATAGTTAATGAGTTTTGACACATAATATCTATTTATTTATTGAATATAATTAACTACATGTTTAAACTATGTTAATCACTTAAAAATTGTCTCAAAAGTTGTTCAGTTCAAATAACACAACCGGTACATGTGAGTCAACAAAGACTACTATGGTGTTTAGAATCGTAGTGTCAACCCAAAGTTTTAGAGATAGACTTCGGCATTTTAATTTTGAGTCATATACTCATGTTAATTAGTGTCGTGTCCGAGGACTGTGTTGGTGTGTGCCTTGTGTATGGCCATGTATTTTTATGTTTGAGGGTTGTTGCTGTTTTCTGTTTGTTAGCATGGCTACATGCGCCTACTACTTTATGTAACTTTGTTGCCGCTATTTGTTCCATTTAGCATCTTGCACTTCTTGTGCTATGCTATTATATATGACTGGCAAAAAGACAGGCATGTGAGTGTCTGTCTTTTCGTTCTTTTTATTGCGCTAACGTTTGAAAATTATGATTAATGTTTTTTTATGAAATTTGATTTTGAATAAAACTAAAAATATAAATGTTTGTTGTTTTCAAGTTATAACAAATCAAACTAACTATGATTATCTATTTAAATGACATAAACAATATAACAAAAAAATATAATCTAAAGTTTTTTTTTTTAATGACACCAACAACAATTTTTATTATAGAAAAAGTTGTTTAAGGGTATAATTGGGATAATGAAAAAGTAAGTATAAATATACTCATCTAGTTTATTACACTTTTTAAATGATAAAGGAAAAAAATTGAACATATATATTTATATTTTTTTAAGGATATTTATATTATGTTTGTTACACTTTCATTTTAATATTTAAATATACTCTTATCTATTTGTTACATGTGTTATTTGTAATGAAAATTGAAAGTATTTTTGAAAAGAGAAAAGCCAGCTCAAAAGAGTTGAAATAGGTCGTTATAATATAGATTATGGTAATTGAAAAAAATTAGTGTCATTGAGACACTAGTTAAGAAAGTTAAATATAAATTATTTTATTGAAAACAACAACTTCTTGATTTTTAAAAAGTTAAATACTCATTTTTTCACAATTCTCAATACAATCTTTTTAATTTAGTTTTGTTTACCGACATCTTGTGGGCACTAGTAAACATTTCCCATTAAATTTTTGTTAAAGAATTTCCCTTTAATTTTTAAAGACCTTGATTGTCATCTTGTTTTAGATTTTTTCTACTAATTTAAATGAATGGGTATTGTTTTAGCATAAGAAAAACTTTTGTTCACCTCACTTTGTCATTAAAAAAGAAAACTTTGTTGATAATTTCACATAATACTTTTGAAATTGTTTTTTTATGCATTTGAAATAATATTTTTGAAATTGTTTTTTGTACGTATTTGAAATAATTAAAGAGTTCAACATATTAATAAGAATTATTTAATCGTTCTGCTAAATCCCAAGTTGCATCAACACATGCTTAATTATTATTTTTGTTAGTATTAATGGTGGTTGCTAATTGACTATTTTAATTTAGACAAAATTACATTTTAGTTCTTGATTTAATTTCAAGAAACAGTTTGGTCATTTACTTTTTTTTATTCTAATGTTGCCCTTTTGATCCAGTTACATATAAATTTCAAGCTTCAAATCTAAAAGTCATATAAAAACATAGATAAAATGAAATATCATAAATTTGAAGATCAAGGGGTCATAAGAAAATAAAATATTAAATTGAAGATTGAAAGTTTATGTGCAAATAAACTAAAAGGGAAAATACAATGAAAAAAGCTAAAAGGCCAAATCTTTATCTGAAATTATATTAAGGGACAGATGATGTAATTCTACCGTTAATTTATTTACGTTTCTTTCTCATTACATACTTACACGTATGATTATATGAGAAAAGGAAATGTTTGAGAGACTAGTGTGAGATTATTCTCTCTTTTTTTTAGGGTAGATTAGTGTTTATTTTTTTTTTAAGGAGGTAGATTTGTATGATAGATACGTGTATATTTGGTTTTGAGGTGATAAAAAATTGATTTGAGTGAATTGATTTTGACCAAAAATGAATTGAAGATAAAATTATTTGTGTTTCGATAAGTTTATGTAAAAGTGAGTTAAACTTTAAATTTGTGTATAAAAAATAATTCTAGAATGAAAAGAAACAAATAATAACTTCAAGTAGAATCAATTATGGAGACAAATTCAATCTTGTTCGAAAACAACCAAACATTTCAGAATTAATTATACACCTCTAAAATCAATTTTGACCCCTCCAAAAGTGGAAGCAAACAAGTGTATGTTTGTTTTAAATTTTGGAAGGTTCAAAATTGATTCAACTGGTTGTAGAATTGTAGTTGTTATGTTTAAATAATTTTAAGGAGAATTGATTTTGTTTGGAGAATTGGTTCTACATGAAGTTAGAATTTGTAGTGCCTTCTACAATCGATTTTAGCTTAATTTTATTGTTGAATTCACTTTTACATAAATACATTCAAGCATAAAAGACTTTAAATTAATTTTGAATGAATTACCTTTTTAAAAAAAAAAAATTCATTCAAAATTAATTTAAATCACTGCATGATCAAACATACACGTAATAGATTTGTGATGTAATCTGAATAGAAAGTTAAACGAAAAATAAGGTGGTCAATACCTATTTAAAAATATAAGTTGTTCAAAAATGATGCGTAGGGTTTCATGGAATCCTTGCGCCGATCCCACCATCATCTAGGGTTTCAGGGAGAATGATATATATTGTCTTTTTCATCCGTTTGAATCATGTTATTCCATTGGTTTTTCCTGCCTCTCAAGCATCTTCACTATGTCACCTTTGCACCTTCACCTCCATTTCAATTTCAACCCCAAATTGTTGTTAATCCCAACTCATATCAACCCCTCAATCGCCTTCAATCCAACATGTTTCTAGTGCAAACCACATCCTCCTGAAATGCATTGTAGGCACCGATTTGTGCCTTCCTTCGACGGATAATCCACTGCCTCCATATCTCGTTGTTATGGTTGTCATCTAAATTGAAAAGTCATCTTAGCGCCTCCTTCGAAAGTCACCATGGGCTACTCCATCTTCACCAAATTTGAGATTCAATGTCGTTGTGGTTTTTTTTTTGTTTAATTGTTATGCTTCTTAACCTGTTTTTTTTCATTGTTGTGCTTAGTTTTTTTTTTCCAAACGTGATTTGCTTCAATCTTGCATCTTATATGTTTGTTAAAATGCTTGAGAATGATTCACTTTGTAAAATGCTTAAATAAGGAGATTTTGGCGGCTACCACTAAATTCTTTGTCCTTTCAATCTCGTAAATGTTTTGTTAATATGTGTCATAATTGGTTATTTTAGAGATCACGATTAGTCGATTTGAGTAAACACATGCAAATATATTTTTCTAAAGTTGGATGAACTCAAAATGGTGAATCTCGATTCGAGCAGACACCTATAAGAATTTAGTTTGATTGTTAGTATTTAAATTTTATTTTGTTAATGCCTCAACATCTATGTATCATTAGCATATATCTAGCCACATTAATAAGTTCTAATTTGTGGATGAAGAATGTCCCAACCTATCATTTCTAACTATTTAATTGTTGCTATTTTAACGTTCTAAAAATTATTTGCCGTAAAAAAAAAAAATGAAACACTTCCACCATCTCTAGCATAACAAGGACCCACTTCAAGAGGTTTTACCCCCCACAATACTACCATAACAGAAGCTGCCAAAGTATAGGACAGCTTTATCTTTTTTCATATCAAAAACCTGCTCTCTCTCCCGTCCTACTCTCCCTGTATGCTTGTGCAACCCCAAAACGAATCTCTCTATTTCTCGTCAAAATCCTTTTGTTCTTTAGCTTTTACCAACTGCATCCACATATAATATTCAAAAACAGCAAATATACTTTTATTTTATCAATTTTAAATTATTGTGAGGTTACTTTATTTCGTGAAATTGGACCGTCAGCATACCGCATGAATCGAGAGAGATCACTGACCGCACCCCTACTTTTCACATTTGGATTGCAAACATGGTTCATTATCATTATCAAAAACAAATATTCAATTAACTTCTCTTAAGTAAATTATTGAGATTTGAGATTATCACATTATAAATCTAATATCACTGTTGGACTTTGATAAAAGCTAAAATTGATGAAAAAAAACTACACTAAGATCTTATAAATCATATATATGCTGAAAAATAATAATTTTAAACATCGAATCCGGTCCTAAGTTAACGCACATATTAAAATAATTTACCAATTTTTTTATTATGAAAAAATGGTTAAATATGTTTTTGGTCCCTACATTTTGCCCTTCTTTAACAAATAGTCCTTACATTTCAATGTTTTTAAAATCCTTACATTTTTCCTCCGTTAGCACAAATAGTCCCTGCTGCCAAATAATTACCGAGAAGCTGACATGGCAGCTAATGACCCCATTTTTTTTAAGGGTTATATGTTTTTGGTCCTTATATTTTACGTGACTTTGAAGAATAGTAATTGCATTTCAATAAATGTTTTTAAAATCCCTACATTTTTCCACCGTTAACAAAATTTGTCTCTGTCGTCTATTTTCACTGACCGGACAAACGGAAAATGCGACATAGATGCCACCAATGGCATTTTAGTATTCCCAATAAAGTGCATGGGCCTAATTCACCTTTACCCAAAACTTTACTCACAAAAATTTCAACTTTAACTCTAATCTGGTCCGTCATTGTCACTTGCAGTTTGAATGGTTCCCTGACAACACGAGGGAGAAGAGGATGTCGCTAACAGTGACAAGAGAGAGAGAACATATCTGAGCAAATTGATGGTGAAGAGGACAGTGGTGGTTGAGGATGGGTGTGTGAGGCTGATGGTGGTTGGGGAGAAATAGAGAAAACGCGAAGAGAGGATGAAGATGAGAGAGAAAGTTCAGCTGAAAAATCAATTATGTCCCTGCACTTTATTGGAAATTACTAAAATGTCCTTGGTGGCATCTATGTGGCATGTTCCGTTTGTCCGGTCAGCGAAAAATGGACGACAAGGACCAATTTTGTTAACGGTGGAAAAATGTAGGGATTTTAAAAACATTTATTGAAATGTAAGGACTATTCTTCAAAGTCACGCAAAATCTAAGATCTAAGGACCAAAAACATATTCAACCCTTAAAAAATGGGATCCACTAGCTGCTACGTCAGCTTCTCGTTAATTATTTGACAGCAAGGACTATTTGTGCTAACGGAGGAAAAATGTAGGAATTTTAAAAACATTTATTGAAATGTAAGGACTATTTGTCAAAAAAGGGCAAAATATAGGGACCAAAAATATATTTAACCCTTTTATATATTAAGTATACATATTTAGAAAAATCAATTTGATTGAGTAAAAATAATTTAAGTGTATGTTTCAATATATTCCTATAAAACAAGATTTAACTATAATTTGAAACTTCTCTAAAGAAAAGTAAAATCAAATTCATAAGTAAAAATTATTCTCCTTTGAATCGACCAAACATGTTATAATAAATTCTCCAATCTGTAGAGCCAATTTTAACCATCTAAAATTGAAATCAAACATATGGTAAATTAAAGGTAAAATATTCAAAATTGAAATCAAACATATGCTAAATCAAAAGTAAAATTCAAAAAAAAAAGAAACCACACTAAAATTTTATATTGCTTTATATATAGATGCCAACAAAATAATACTAACCAAATAAATCTATTATTATTATTTTTTTAGTTGTTAGAATTATTTAACATAATCTAATGTTTAGAGTGGAAAGTAGCAGTGACTAGACTAACCTTTATCTATGCAAAGAAACAGAAATGAGTGAGATGGGTTAAGTAACATAATAACAAGTAACCCAAGTTGATTTTAAGCACCTCATCTAAGTTGATTTAAGCACATCACCCTTTCATTTCCCATGCCTTTAGTACTTTAACAATGCTGTAGTATTATTTCCACACAAAAAAGCAAAATAGTCAAATCATGGGTCTACTTATCCAAGAGAAAAAGTAAAACCAGAGAAACACTACACCACCTTCTTCTCTGCTTTTCAGAACCTATAATTTTCAACAAAACCCAAAATCACTTTCTCCCTCAAAAAGCTCATCTTTTTCAACCCATCACCATCTCCTTCAACTCCAACACAAATAATCTCTCTCTCTCAAAACCACTTTTCCTTTTTCTTTATCTTCTCCCAAAAATCAAAATGCAATCATTCACATCCTTCCTTTTCATCACCTCACTCCTTCTTCTACTCATCCCACTCTTCACTCATGCCGGTTTACTCTCCCAACCGGTCGAACCGGGTTCATACCCATCCTCCAACACAGTCCCCGCATTCCCAGTTCAAACCCAAACCCAAATCTGCAAACTAGACCTCTCCAACGAGCTTTTCGGCGGCGTAAAAGCCGCATGCGGCAAAAACCTAGACCGCAGTCGTTGCTGTCCGGTTCTTGCCGCATGGCTTTTCGCCGCCCATGCTCGTTCAGCTCTTGAAATAACACCCAACGGAGCCGGAGCAAATGCTTCGGCTCCATCAACAACAGGAGAACAACTTCCTATGATGCCTGATGACTCACAAAAATGCGTAAATTCCTTACAAGACTCACTTATGAGTCGAAATATTCGAATACCTCAACCTAATGCAACGTGTGATGCGATTCTTTGTTTTTGTGGTATTAGGTTACATCAAATAAGCTCATTGTCTTGTTCTGCTGCGTTTAATGTTTCGGGTTCGCATAAAAATGCTGCTACTCCAACTCCTGCTGTTCGTAACTTGGAAAATAATTGTCGTAATGCTTCTTATCAGGGTTGCACTAAATGTCTCTCTGCCCTACAAAAGGTTCTTTACTTTTATCTTTAAATTATCATTAACTTAGAAAATTATTTGTTGTGTTTATTTTGTGGGTACATACATTGTCTGTCCCCATTTCTATTAGTTTATTGTATGTGTGTTTTTTTTTTACCATTCATTGTTCAATATTTGTTTCAAATTAAGATTTGTTTAGAAATGATGTTGTTTACCCATCTTTGATTTAGTTTAATAGAAAGAAAAAAACAATGAAATGGGCAAAACTTTTGAACTTTATTTGTACAAAAGGTTCGGTACTTCTATCTCAAAATTATTATTTTCATTACTAGCTGGCTTGAAAATAGACACTTCTATTAGTTTATTGTCTTTATTTTATTCATTCACTGTGTAATCTTTGTTATTTTTTTTAGGTGAAATGGAATCTTTGTTTGATTGAAAATATCTACAACAAATCATATTAATTTATACTAATGCAATTGTTTTGTAATTTTTATTTGTTTTAATAAGAAAAAATGAATAGAAATAAGAAACACATTTTTTGTTTTATGTTTGGAACTTGGAATAGAATTGCCACCAAGAACATTGAACCTTGCACTATGAAACTCTAGCAACTCCCTTTATTTGTAATTGTGAAATTAGAACTAGAAGGGAAAAGGACCACATCAAATATTTCATTTCTTTAAATATATTGCCAATTCTTTTCATGTTTGCCAATTATTACAACCTTTTTCATATTTTTAATAATTTAATTTGTGATTGTGAAACGAGTGCTTTTATTTATTTATTTTCATTTACTTAACTTTTATACAGGTGAAGAGTTACAAGAATGCTACAAAGGGAGCTAGTGAAAGAGTTAAGAAGATGTTTAACAGAGATTGTGAACTAATGGGTTTAACATGGTTACTAGCAAAGAACAAAACGACATACATACCCACCGTTTCAGCAGTTCTACGTGCAATGATGTATAGTGCACACCCACATGAATCAAAGTGTAGTCCTGATCAAGAAAACATGCCATTAGCCGTTGATTCACTTCAATTTGAAACTGCTCATGCTCCATCCTGGCCGTCCAAATTATGGGCTACTATATTAACTTTAATCATGTTATTTTGTTCTTTTGTTTAAAAAGGTTGTAACTGTTTAGTTGAATTTTTTGGGTTATCAGTGCCATCCTCTTCTCTCTCTTTTTTTGTCACTTTTTTGGCCTAATTCTTGGATGCTTGTGTCACGTGAAGAAGTTAGGCTAGTGGACAAAATCAGCAGTGGAAGAGGTTTTGTAACAAGAGGTTTTCTATTTTGCCTTGTAAATTACAGATAATGGGTATTCAACTATTCATGCTTGTTATTAGCATTACCTCACATTTTAGATAGAAAAAACAAAAATGCTAGGCTTTTATCGGTGTCATATATTACCATCTTTAATTAAATTGCTATTAATTATTATATAATATAAGTTAGATTGAAATTATTATGAGTGTTTTTCATTTTCATGACCGTATATAAGTGTTATCAAAGTTCTTTTTTTTTTTTTGACAAAATTTGTTATCAAAGTTTAATATCTCATTTTTAATCAAATTTCATTTTTCGAATTTAAGATGTTGCTTAATGAGGTTTTAATAAGTTTTTTGATTTATAAAGTAAGTATTTCTTAACTGCAACTAATTTTAAAATAAGTTTCTAATAAGTAACTCGTTAGTGGCTTTGGATGTTTGCCATTGTAGTTTGATTGAAATGGAATCTTTTTGTCTTTTATTTTTATTGATGAGTCTTGCTAATCCGTGCTCAAAGACAATGATTAAGAAATCTATAATAAAATTTTGTTTTGAAAATATAATTTGACTATTGATCAAGTAATGATCACGTCATCTATGTGAATTTAACTCGGTTGGTAGGGATATTACATATTATATGTAAGGGCCAGAGTTTGAACTTTGAATACTCCACAATTAAATTGTGCGAGCTTTAGCCACTATCGAACTAAAAAAAATAAAATAATCACGTCATCTTTTTATAAATTTTTTACTTGTTTTAGTTACTTAATTAATCTTGGAAACACTTGTTAACATTTATCTTATAATAACGAGGCTAGCAAGTGTATTAGCTGCTATGGTGACAATGTTGAACCCTCAAGGAGGAGCAACTCCCAATGAATGTGAGTATGTTGGTCGTCTTACTTAAACAAGTGTGTAAATTAACAATTTAGAAATACTACTAATAATTTACAAATTTCGATGCATTATGCATTGCTAAGAAAAAACTTTCGATGCAGATGCACTGCTGATAGGAAATCGAGTATTGAAATTACAAAACTAAAATAAAAAGAGCTTGCAAGTACGAACTCACGGGTACAATTGCGGTTTTGCAAGTTTATGCGAGAACAAAGGATGAATCATTGAATGTCTGTCATTTTGTATTAGTCCAATGGTTTTGTATTTTCCTTCGCAAATTGTTGTTTTGTCTAAAGAAAAATTCCTAAATGACCAAATTACCTCCAGCGGTAGTTAGCTACCTCTGGCAAATTCGGCAGCAGTTAACTGCCTCTGGCTTTACTACACGTAAATGCAATTTCAGTTGTGATTTTATGCGTTTCGATCGAAAAATCAAAGTAAATCGAAACTTATTCAGAATTTTACGAAACTTTACAAACCTCTATATGTATTTTATAAGAGTTGTCTAAAAAAAACCAACTCAAAATTTAATTTCTAGGTCGACGTTTTGATGTTTTGGTTTCTTGAATTTTTGGCGCTTTAAAAATTCATATTTAATCCATCCGTTGTCGAAAAATTCTAATTTTTTGTGGAAAATGTTTTTTTTATATCCTTAACATGTGTGAAAAAAATGATGAAAAATCTCAATCTCTATATAACTTTTCCAAACGCACAGTTGAAAAAATATTGTGATTTTACGCGTTTCAATAAAAAATTTAAAATAAATGGAGGCTTAGTCGAAATACTACGTAAATTTGAAAATCCTCTATGTGTATTTTTATAGAGGTGTCTGCAAAAAAACAGCTCACAATTCAATTTTTAGGTTGATGTTTTGATGTTTTGGTGTCTTAAGTTTAAGCACGTTAAAAATTCATATTTAATCCGTCCCTCATTGAAAAATTCAAATTTTGTGTGGGAGATGTTATTTTTTTTTGTTCTAAACATGAGTGCAAAAAATAGTGAAAAATTTCAACCTCTAGGACACTTTTTCGAACTCGCACATGGAAAAAAATTGCGTTTTTTATGGTTCGGTCGAAAAATCAAAATAAATCGAGACTTAGTCGGAATACAATGAAACTTTATAGACACCTCTATAAAAATACATATAGAGGATGTACAAAGTTTCGTAACATTCTGAATAAGTCTCGATTTTTTTTTCAATTGCGATTTTGCGCGTTTCGGTCAAAAAAATAAAAAAAATTGAGACTTATTTGGAATATTACAAAACTTTGCACATCCTCTATACGTATTTTTATAGAGGTTTCTGTAAAGTTTCGTAAAATTTCGAATAAGTTTTGATTTTTTTAATTTTTCGACCGAAATGCGCAAAATCGCAGCTGGAACTGCACTTAAGTGCAGCAAAGCCAGAGGCAGTTAACTGTTGCCAAATTTGCCAGCAGTAGTTAACTACCGCTGGGGGTAATTTGGTCATTTACTTGTGTTTTTAGGAAGTTTTATATGTTAAAACTTTTTCCTTCCAAGTACTCTATTTTTTTGTATTAATCCAATGATAGTAATGGGTAACATGAGAAATGATATTTTGACACAAAATTGATTTTACATTTTGAATCGTCATATGGACACTCTTTCTAGAACCTACTCTTTTATTAAGTAAAATTAATGAAGACTTTATTCTCTATGTATTTTATTATAAGTCGTTTCACTTTTCCCATTTAAAAACTTTTTGATAGCGTGGTTTTAAAATTCTTTTGAAAAACGATTAATTATTCGAAATTGTGCACAATATACAAATGATAATAAGCTATACAATGTGTAAAGAGCAATTCAAATTGAACGAGAGTTTCACACCTGAATTGAAATATAACATTCAATTATCAATACACAAAATAATCCATAAAACCAATAACTATGTCAAACCAAACCTAACTTTAAACATGAACCAACTACCACAAGGAATAAGATACTTTGATATATGAAAAAAGATTATCAACAGGTTAATCTCCAATATGCAAGGTGATTGAATTGGTGATGTATTGATCACATCAATGATCAATGGAAATTAGGTTTTAGAAAAATATTCAATCGCAATCGTATGGTAATTAAGCTAAACAATAAACATTATATCTCAAAGTTAATTGCTGAAATTAAATAGTTAAAGGAGAAACGAACACCAGAGATCTATAGAGGTTCTCCTTTTTAATCCTCGCTAAGGATATATCCTCTCTTCGTATAAGAAAATGTCTCTTCCACAAGCTTTCACTAAAATGTTGAAAATGTTTACAAGAGTATGATAACAAAGATTCCAACAATTCCTAATCCAATTGATTCTGAATTTTATATCCTAAACAATCACAAAAAGCATCCAATCTTCAAGATCTCTTGAAACTGGATAATCTCGAGGTCTTCAAATCTCAAGTTTTTTTATATTTAGTTTATGATTCTAGAGTCTGATTTTCTTTGTATATGTCTGTTTCTATACTATATCTTAGATGGAGCACACTAGGACTGACATCCCTAATTACATCTGAACCAAACAGTAGTAAATTACTTAGTTTCTCAATTAGATTCTTTTAATCGAATCTAAGTATGAATTTAGGGCTATGACTCATCTTAAGGGAACACCACAATTGTAACTGGTTGAATTGCAGCGATATTAAAATAAAGCTTTCACTGAATCATCACAGGGTCATGTTTTACTATCTTAAATCTCAAAAGACAGTTCATAAACTAATAATTAACTGAGTTAATTCCAACAAAGACAAAAGAGGGATTCAAAGATTCACTAATCACCATTACACTTTTGAATCACAAAACTTAATCTTGCATTGGGTAGGACAATTAAAACCCTACAACCACTTTTAATCTCTTCTTTTATTTACTTTCTAACAAATTCTCCTGATAACCGAGTTGAACAACAATTCCTCTGAAGACAATAACTTACTACTTTATTATTTGAGTATGATTGAGTACACTTGTCGAGTTTTACCATTGAGAGTAATGAGTGATGAAACAACTACTATTGTTAGGGAAGGTACTAAGGAGGAGGAAATTGTGGTTGCCAAGCCTATTCCAATGGGAGGGTAACGGTTGAAGGGGATCAAGCCATTCCTAAGACACCAACGAATGTGCAAGCTCAATATTGCTTATTCCGAGAAAAGCAGTAATGGAGGATCTTAAGGTGATTCGGCAATTATAGGAAGCTAGGGCCACATATGTATTAATGTTAATAAGGAAGTCATATTCACACCTTATATTTCAAAGCAACAGAAATAAGATAACAACTATAACATAGGAGGGGGATAAAGAAAAAAAAGTTCGGGTGAACCACTAAAATAAATTATAATATATAAATATAAATTAAAGTTGTAATAAACATTAAGTACGAAGTTGAAATGACAGAGTTTGAGTTAAAAGCTAGGATGTATACTTAAATAATTACATATTTTACAAATACTATAAATTATGATATTTTATTTCTACATAACAACGGTTAATTGAGAGAATTTTCAGTTGACAAGACAATATGCGGAAGATTTGAAACTCATGCAAATTTGAAGGTCTATAAACCTCCGTTAAACATGTCAAGTATAAGCATCACATAAATCATAAATCACGTATGCCACTTTTGAAACTGCCGAAAATTAAAATCGTTGAAAGTCTCATAAAATAGACCTATAATTGAATTATTAAAAAAATTCAGATAGGCCACTACACCACTTTGTGGGAATTTGGATCATCCGAAACCTAAAACCGACACAAAATTATATAAAATCTCGCAAAATAGACCTATATTCTTTCATTTTTCCCATCCTAGCCCTTTAACTTTTCTTCA
>Ga0315914_1002047_pt1 | contig 30851 bp, 19 predicted proteins | sample MpolenodulesMG_FD_203920 | JGI IMG/M metagenome (GOLD analysis project Ga0315914, IMG submission 203920) | Medicago polymorpha root nodule microbial communities from Los Angeles, California, United States - elongated nodules | ecosystem: Host-associated > Plants > Roots > Nodule | place: USA...
GAGCATAGTCCTTTTGAATGAGTAGTCCAAAACATGAAGGAACTAGAGTCGGCCGTAACCTAGTGGCAAAAATGACCTTTGCATAAAATGTATTAATTTTGGATTCTTTTGAATATTCTTGACAGTGTGTTTCATATGTCGGTACTCGGTAGGAAATTTCAAATTTGGATTAGTGTGATATGGCATGTGCATCTATCGTGACTGTTACATCGTACTTCATCGTTTTCTTTCCCCCGACATCATATGCATGAAATATGAAATGCACAATCGCTGGTGTCTCTCTAATAAACCAGGAACAACAACATCAACAACATTACCAATGTGATACATTATATTGGTTTTGCTAGAAGCCATCTATGATGTTGTCTTTTATCAACCTACACCTCAAAGTGTGATTTTCACTTTTTAGTTATAACTTTGCTAAAAGACACCTTCATAAAAATTAGTTGGTGTCTTTTAACAAATACTCATAGAATAACTTGCTAAAAGACACCTTCATAAAATGTATCTTCTAGCAAAACCCTTATTTACTTGTATCATATTTATTTTTATCTTTCCTAAATTATCTTTCAATGTAGATCATATTTTAGAATAACTTCTTTATTCTCTTGAAACAAGTTTTCATAGGGGTAATTTAGAAATATATAATTACTTGTTGGATTAGGATTGTAAAAGATTTTAAAATACTTTTTTTATTTAGAAAAGTCATGTAAAATTCAATCAATTTTTTTAAAAGTAATTTAACAAAGTTTTGTGATATTCAATTAAGACATTTTGAATATGATGTATAAATCTAGTGTTATTCAATCAAGACTTTTTGTCATTTACAACTTACAAAAAGTCAAGAAGTATTAAAAAACTTATAAATTTTGATGAATTGTTCTCTAAAGAGGGTTTGGTTTTAATAGACCTTTTAGTGAATTTTTTGTGATAAAAAGGTCTTCTTTTCAATAACCCAATGAATAAGAACTTCAGAGTTAAGTGTGTTTGACTTGAAGTAATATTTGGATGGGTGATCTTCTTGAAAGTTTCTCAAAAACTGTGTGATTGAAGACAAAACACAGTAAAAAGATTCATGTTGATTTATAGGGTAAGTCGGTAATTCTCAAAGCAATATGGGGTGTTACAAATCTTGTCTTCGCGGTGCCAATACATAAAAACTCTAGTTAAGCATGCTTGGCCTGGAATAGTATTTGGAGAAGTGACATGTTGAGAAATTATTAAAGTATGTGAGTAAGGTCAAAGCACGTTAAAATGACTCATATTGATTTGTGGGGTCATTCGATAAATCTATAAACAGTTTAGAGTATTACATTAGTAGAGGCAAGTCAATGAGACCACGCATGCTCTAGCAGAAGTTATCACATTTCTAACTAATTTTCAAATCTTAATTGATATTCCAATATATATTCAAAATATTACTATGAATTTTTCTTTTGACAAAAAAATATTACTATGAATGAAATGTTCTAAACACTAGTTTTCAAATCTTAATTGATATTCCAGTATGTATTTTTTTAAGAAGCGAAAATGAAATTTCAATAATAGAACCTCTTTACTTTTCCTGCACAAGGTGTAATAGAAAAAAGCAATGAGAAAAATCAAATTACATCATAAACAAGTAAGGAACACCTGAATCAAAAAAAGAAAGAACAATTACAAGAAATTTAATGGGTTAGTCTACCACAAATGATAGTCAAAAGCAAGACTTTTATACTTCACTTTCAACTAGTCCGTAACATCATCCTACAAAATAATATAGTTCAAACAAGCACTACACTCCCTCAACTGCTTTTGCTCCCGTGCCCGTAAAGGTCGTGCCACTTCCAAGTCTCTCCACTTTCTCCCAATATGTATTCAAAATATTTTTAAGAATGAAATGCTCTAAACACTTTCGAGTAAATAGTTACATTTTATGTCAAGGTAACTACTAATTTGGACTTTCTGTGCAAGCTTCCCTGTGTTATTTACCTTATTTTTTTCATTATATTTTGGTCATACGGTTATTGGCATCTTAGTTCATGCACAATTCAATGGTGTAGAACCTCAGAGGTTGAAGGTTCGGCACATTGGTGTCACGTTAAGAGGTATCAAGGATCAACTGAATGAATTCAACCAAGGAGTCAACCCCGGAGACACAAGGAAGGTGGAATACGTTCGGTATAAACGTCCAACACTCGACAATGGGAGAATATCATTCAGTTAGGTGGAATTAAAGAACGACGATAACGTGATGAGCATGTTTTGGGAGCAAAGCATGTTCCAATGGATCGATATGTGTGTAACGTTGCTGAAATCAACTGAAGATATTATCAACAGTTTGATTCCGCCAGAAGATCGTGATTAGGTAGGGAATGCACCTTCCAACTACAACAATTGTCTTACTTTGAAATGGAGTAATTCAAACTTGTTAAATGACAGTTCCCAAGCTTTCACCCGACATTCCTATTGTTCCTTTCAAAAGATTAAATTCTTGTTAGGATGGATTAGATGAAGGTATTGAAGTGTTAAGGAATGCACCTCATTCTTTTGACACTTGAATACCATCATTTAAACCAAGCCTAACAATAATTTAATCTTTTGAATGTAACAATAGAAATGTCGGGTGAATGCTTGAGAGCTGTTGTTTAGCAAGTTTGAATTTACCCATTTCAGAGGTAAGATAATTGTTGTAGTTGGAAGGTGCAACCCGAATGTAATGTAATGTAAAGATAGAACATATTTAGGAACTTTATGTAATGTAATGTAACTTTTACGTTATGATATCGAATTCCTTCATATAAGATGAGTGTCACGGAATGCACCTCATTCTTTATGTGATGACTCATCTTACATTAGAGAATTTGATGTGATAACATATATAGTTGATTCTGCATAATACATGCTGTTTAGAATGGAACAATAATTTATTTATTCACTTTTCGAATTTATTTATTCATCACGTTAGATTTAATTAGTCTTTATTTGAATACGCAATTTTTAATCAAAATTATTCAATACATGACTTTAATCGAAATTATTCAAAACACGATTTTATTCAAAGTACCATAATGTTAAGCAAAATGCAGCAAAATGTGCGAGACATATAAAAAAAACATAAAAAAAGATCCAAAACAATTAGGCATTAGAAGCCATTACATTCAATCATCTTCCTCATCACACAAGTCAATCGTGTTGCCCGCAACGGTCCTTGGGGCACCTGCTTTTGGTTGAGGACCAAAATAGCATGTCCTCCCGCTCCTCCTCAACCTGGAATGATTGTACACCGGCACCTTCAAATCCTTCTTTTTTACGGAACCATCACATTCGATTCCATGCCATGTCACATGCGATTTTGCTCTCTTCTTGTCATCACCCTCCTTTTTGTTCAACTAAAGCTGGTTCTGATTCTGAGACATATCTACATAGAGAAATTGGTGAGCAAAACCTAAACTAAACAACAATATCATAAAATCATAAAATCAAAACCTAATCCTAAACTATCATCAAAACATAAACATAAACTTAAACCTAAACAATTCTAACAATTCTACAACAATTCATCAAAACCTAAACCTAACAATTCAATAAAACTTCCATAACAATTCTAATAATTCATAACAACCTAAACCTAAACAATTCTAACCTAAACCTAAACTATCATAAAATCAAAATCTAAACCTAACAATTCTACAACAATTCATCAAAACCTAAACCTAAACTATCATAAAATCAATAAAACCTCTATAATCGAAATTTAACAAAAAAAAACTAACAATTCAATCACAAAAGAACAATGCAATAGGATTCAAAAAACTTATTTGATTTTGTGCTTGAAATTGGCTTGGAATGACTTATGCTTTGTGAAATTCGCACCTATGGAAGCAAAAAACGCAACAATGGATGTTCAACTCAAATGACAAGAAAAAGAGACTTACTTGTGAAGACCAACAGTACATCTAGGAACAAACTGAAGTTTGCAAATGACAATACATTATAAGCTGAAGGCATTAATGAAGTCTTGATAAAGAAGAAATATGGAGGACAATCACTAATCTTAGGAGTGGTGTACATTCCAGGTATCAAGAGTAACCTTAGCATTTGCCAAGTAAAGAAGATATGTTGTTGAAATTCTTAAGAGATTTGATATGAACTTTACAACCACGTAGTGACTCCTGATGAGACAAGATTTGAATTTTCTAAAAATGATGATGAAAGTTATGTTGATCCAACTAAATATAGAAGACTTGTTAGTTCATTGAGGTATATGTGTAAACAAGGCCTAATCTTGCATGTAATGTTGGCAATGTGAGTATGTTTATACCAAGACCAAAATCATCTTACTTAGCAGCTACAAAGATGATATTGAGGTGAGGTGCAATTTTGTTTCCATCAGAAGACAAAGGGAAGAATTGCAAGATAATTGGCTACACCGATTCTAATTGGTGCAGTGACATATGCGATAGAAAATAACTGCAGGCCTATATGTTCTTTTTGGGAGGATCACCAATGTCTTGGTGCTTAAGGAAGGAACTAATGGTCAAATTCTCATCATGTGAAGCTGAATATATAGCTGCATAATTTTGTGCGTGTCAAGCAATCTGGCTAATGGATTTGATTGATGAAAGTAGCTATGAGAAGTGTGAAGCTATGACAATAAAGGTTGATAACATTTATGCCATCAACTTAGCTAAATGAGGTTTCATTACTTGAGAGAGAAAGAAAGCAAAGGAAAAATAAAGTAGAAAGTAGAAACATTGTAAAAGTGAGAATCAAATTGCTGAACTTCCAACCAAAGGTGTTAAGATTGTAGTATTCATCAAATTAAGAGATTTGATGGGGGATTGAAGCATCAAGTATCATCAATGAAGGTGGTGTGTGTTGTTAGTTAATTCAAAATTAGTGAATGGTTACCTTGCGTGTTTCACAAGTATACTGATAAGATGAAGTTCAGTTTTTCTGTTTTGACGGTTAGTTTCGTTAAACAGTTATTTCTGTTATGTACTTAAGTTAATACAGTTCATTCTCAAGTTGTATAAATAGATTATGTGAATAAACAATAACAACATTAAATCATTAGAATAAAACCCTATACTCAAAGGTGGAGTTGATGAAAAAAAAGTATAACCATTACAAAGAGAATAAGCAAAATCTGCTTACAAAGATAACAATCAAAAATATTCCTCATCATATTGGGGATTTATTCTAAGTATGTTCCCAGGAAAGATATCTTGAGGATCACGGACATGCGGATTCGATAACAAGATAAACGGATCATCGCACTTCTCCGCTATGCTATAAAAGGTATCACCTTCTCTAACAACGTAAAATTCATCACACTCTTTTGCATCATTAATTTTAAGTAGTGTTGATGCTATCAACACTATGGTAAAACAACGTAAAACAGATATTCCCCCACAAGCCCTTGTTTTCATGGTTACTGCCATGTAAGTTTGCTATGGATGGACAGAAAAGAAAAGAAAATAATAGCTATATGAAGAAAAGTAAGAACTCTTGTTTATAGATGAAATAAATTAAATAACTTCTTGACTACAATTAATCCTTTCAAAAAAGAAAAAGTTCTTTTTTTTTTTTTGAAGAATAAAAAAGAAAAAAATTCTTGACTACAATGACTTATTACTTTACGAAGAAAAACGTTTTTTTGACTCATTATGAAGAAAAGTTCAACAACGATTAAAATACGTCCTCAAAAACAAAAGGTTTAAAATAATACTTAAGTAATATAAAAGAATTAAAAGTTTATAATTAAAAAATTAATAGTCATGGAATTATAAAGAAAGTTATGCAAATTAACAAATATGATTGTTTTGAATTAATGAGTTTGATTTTATTCTTTTTTTATTTATTTTTTTACAAATAACATTTTAGCTGAGTTTGATTTGTGTTCATAAGAGTAAGAGAAAGCTAAATGCTTAAATATTGATCCACAGAATATGAATTGAATTCTTATCAACGAATCAATTAGTGAACAATTTTGAACACTCAACAAAATCTTTGATCCTCAATCAATACTGTTGATAACACTTCCGGTAATCTAACTAATGCCCTCTTACACATTAACTGAATTAATCTATTTTTTATTTTATATTTTCGCTGTGCACTTTCTTTTCTTGCATCAATGTTTTCTTTTTCATATTTTATTTGGTGCAAATCCCAGCATCATATTGGTTTGATTTGGATTTAACGAAAATAAATTAGTTCAAGAGAGATTCTCTGGTTTAGACTTTGATAGTATTTTTCAGTGATTTAAAATGACATTATGAAAGAGCTGCAATATTGACATGTTTCTGAGGTATTTAGTTAAAGCTATTTTTATTTTAGTAGAAAAAAACATTTCTTAAATAATCATTGTTACAGTGTTTTTAAAAATTGTGTCCAAACAAATTCAGTTATTTTTTCTGGAAAAAAATGAATTTTATAATGATAAACAAATATAAAATAAATTCTGATTTTTTTTAAAAATATCTAAAAATAATCTATAAATTATTGAATGCCAAAATTATTTTTTTAATCTGTGACAAACGGACTTTCAATATAGCTCTAAAATTCTTAAAAACGCTTTGTTTTTATATCTCTATTAAATTTTCTTAAGCGAGTTTGGAGGAAGGGTAAAAACTTGAGTAAAAGAAAGGACGAGAGGAAAACTAAAGAAGTGACCCTCTAATTTGAATAGGGAGTTTTTTTTTTCTTTTTCATAATACAAAATCTAAAAAATGAAGTAACCAAAAAATTGTATTAGAGGAGAATTTTAGAAATATCAACAAAAATAGAGGAGAATTTTGGAGGTTTTAAATAAATTATTCAAATTCAATTTATGTTGTTATTATACTCTAAAATTTAATTTGCTAAAAAAAAAATACTCTGAACTTTAAAACTTATTAATCATTACAATTAATTTATCATTCTTCCCAAAAACATTATTATGTCAAAAAAGGTGGAAGATTTTTCTATTTTCCTCCTTTTCAAACTTTGTATTCAAAGAAAGGAGTGGAGGAGCGGAGAGGAGATGGGAGATGAAGACTTTGGATAAAATAATCTCTTTATTCAAATTGATAGACTATCCTTTTTCCAATTTCCCTCCCCTCCTTCCTTTTATGCATTAAATGGGGAGGCAAATACGACATAAGATAGAATATCTTTCAAAATTCACTGAAACATTAAAGAACAACTTGGAGTCATTGCATATTTACAAACCAAAACATGGGTGATAGAAAATTATTGTAAAAGGATGCACTCATTTAGTAGTTAATTTGTGAGGGGTCAAACCAATTTAAGAGTTTGATCATGTAATATCAAGAGACATTTGTTTGAAAATACATGCATAATTTCTCTCCTCTGTGAACTCAAAATAGACACTAGGGGAAACGTGAAATATAAGCGTAATGACACAAAGAATTTTAGCGTGGAAAACCATCTTAATGTGAGAAAGTTAAAACCACAGGATCCTTGGGCCTCTTAAACTTCCACTATAATGATAATAAGAATACAACAACTTCACCTTTAGGTGGATCTCACTACAATATATCTCTCAATTTGTAATGAACACTCTCACAAATTGGCCCACTATTTCTCTCACAAGAATACTCTCTATGAGGATGACTTTTCTCTTGAGCAAAACTCTCTTTCTCTTGCTTTTTGTTGTTCTTCTCTTGTGGTGTGTTGTGAATGCGTGTTCATGGTCCTATTTATAGGAGAAGCAAGCCAAAGTTACCTTACATGCATGAGGACACTTGTCATTTGCCTTTCATGCAAAACACCAAGTGACCCTTGCAATACATGCACCACACCATGTGTCTCTTGCAATGCATGCACCACAACATGTGTCTCTCATACACGACACCATGTGTACATCATGCACCTTGCTACTTGTCTTCACATGCAACCTTCCAGTTTGTCAAATGTATGTTGGCCATGTGGCAATGGTGGGACCCCACAGTACATTAATAAAAATAGTCTCCATCACAAATAATTTTTTTAAAAATAAAATATTAGTAGTTTAATTTTGCAGCAAAAACTCAATTCAATGTCATCACTTCGAAAGAAACTGCTTGATGAAGAAAGCCTAGTTCAATCTAAGCCAAGGACACTCCAAAAGAAGCCAGGATGGAAGGCGATGCCATACATTTTAGGTACTTCTCTAAACATTAATAATTTGTTATGTTTAAAATGTTAAATTAACACATTTAATTTTAATTATGTTAACCAATGCAGGGAATGAAACAGTTGAAAAGTTGGCAAAATTAGGAATACAAACAAATTTCATGGTGTACTTGATGACAGTGTATAACATGGATCAGGTGTATGCTGCAAACATTTTGAACACTTGGTCTGCTATCTCCAATGGTTTGCCAGTCATTGGTGCATTCATTGCAGATGCTTATCTGGGAAAATTTGTCACAATTGCCATAGCATCCTTTGCTAATCTTGCGGTATGTTTTAATTTCATTTTCATTATGTTTTGAATTGATGGATAGTAATAATATTGAGAAAAATTTATGTTACTTTTTATTTAAATAAAAACAGGAAGGGAGAAATTTTGATTAATTAAAATGCCACTAATGAACACTTTACAACTTTACTTAAAAAAAATTGAACTTTGTACATTGAGATTACATGGCTAAACTCTTATCACTAAGGTAGCACCTAAAGTATATAATTTACGTAAACTGTTAAGTTTCATTTGAAAAGAATTGACTAAAATGCTCCATTGACCAACAAGTTTAACTTGTTAAATTTTGATGTGCGAATTGGAGTTGTGAACTCTACACTCAAGTTGCTCTGTGCCACTTAACTCGTCGCCAAGAAAAGGTTCTGACGTGGTGATGCAATTTGGCTTATCGGACCAGTATGCAAAGACGGATTTTTTAGTGCAATTCTGTTCAAGCATAGAGAGCAAGGAATTTTCATATCAGTAGTGAAACATTGAGATTTCCATTAGATAAAGATTTTCAGTTGTATTTTAAACTTGATTACATAATTCATTGGTCCAAATTCCTAGTCTATATAACTGTCTGCTTTGTTTTTTACTACTACAAAAATTTGGATCCTTCTACCACTTCAAAAAATTTACAAATTTGGATTGTAACATATATTTGATACCATTATTCAGGGAATGACAATAATAATGCTAACAGCATGGGTACCACAATTTCATCCATCACCATGCTCACTTCAACAACAACAACTTGGTACATGCAAAGGCCACACCAATTTACAACTTGGCATATTACTTTCAGGTTTCTTCTGGTTAGCCATAGGAACCGGTGGAATTAATCCATGCAGCATTCCCTTTGCAATTGACCAATTTGATTTAACAACAATTGAAGGTAGACAAGGAACAAGAAGCTTCTACAATTTCTACTATGTTATACAAACTGTGCTTCTTTTAATCAACGTGACACTTGTGGTTAAAATCCAAGACTCTTTTAGTTGGACTCTTGGTTTTGCTTTGCCATGTTTGTTTATGGTCGTTGCTATCGTGTTTTACTTTGCTGGTGCTAAAGTTTATGCATATGTTGAGCCTGAGGGAAGTATATTTTCAAGGATTGCTCAAGTTTTTGTTGCAGCTAAATGCAAACGTCATATTCATATTTCTGATAAAGATGATACAAGTGGTGTTTTCTATGATCCTCCAATTGAGAACATGGAACCAAAGTTGCCTCTCACAAAGGAGTTCAGGTGAGTAATTAATATGCATTTCAAAGTTGTCATTTATTGTCTAAAAAGTGGACCTGGATTCGCTGCATCCAAGGAATCCTAAATTTATACAGATTAGGAAATATGGGTCGTTGAAAAAAGATCTAATGATTGACAATTAGTCGAGATCACTCGTTCATCATTTTTGACTATAGAATATACTTTAGTCTAAGACCTCGTGTCTCCCTATAGTTGCCATTTGAGTTACATATTTTTAGTATCCGAAAGTTATAAAATTTGTTTAGTCACACTATTTATTTTCGTCCCTAAAATTTTAAATATGTCATTTTAGTTCTTCAAACTTGATTTTGATATCGCTTTTTAAGAGGACGGCACACAATATTTCAAAATAAAATAAAATACAAAGACCCAAAAATGTGATGGAGGACTAGAAACATATTTAATTGATTGTATTTTTTAGGCCAACGCTTGGCACAATAAAGTGTGGATCAAACTGTTGTCAAGTTTGAACGTTGCCATATTGTCTTAAAATATCTAGAATTTGTGAACTAAAATGAACTTTTTGAGCAAGAAGTCAAATGTGGAGAATAGGACCAATGTCAAGTTTGGGTGTTGTCATAACTCAAACTCCAACTTCATACTCTTGTTCTCCAACAATATTTCAATTTTCTAAAAGTTAAAAATGATAATGAAGTTATATTGATCAATATATTGTATGCTTGAATTTTATTTCTTCAGGTGTTTAAACAAAGCAGCTCTAATGGTGGATAATGAATTGTATGATGATGGTTCAAACAATAATCCTTGGAGACTTTGTAGCATCCAACAAGTTAAAGAATTGAAATGCATACTTAAAATGATGCCAATATGGGTAACAGGTATCATAACATACATTCCAACAGGACAATTATCAATATTTCCAATGTCACAAGCAATGAAAATGGACAAACACCTAACACAAAACTTTGAGGTACCACCTGGTTGGATGATTATAGTAACAATGCTAACAATAGCTATAGTCATTCCATTCTATGATAAAGTCATTTCCCCTATACTTACCAAATTAACCAACCAAGAAGGAGGGTTAACAACCCTTCAAAGAATTGGACTTGGACATTTTTTCGCAATTTTAACAATGGTGATTGCAGGGTTAGTTGAACATCGAAGAAGGGTTTCGTCGATTTCATTAGGAGAATCATATGAAATTAGACAAATGTCAATAATGTGGTTAGTTCCTCAATTTATAACACTTGGATTCAATCAAGCATTTTCTATTGTTGGACATACAGAGTTTTTCAACAAGGAATCTCCTGATAAAATGAGAAGTATTGGTAATTCTTTGCTTTCACTTCAAGCAGCAGTTGCAAGTAATTTAAGCAGTTTCATTGTGAACATTATTCATAGTTTTAGTGGAAAACAAGGTCAACCTGATTGGTTGGATAGTGATGTCAATAAGGGAAGATTGGAGTATTTCTATTTCATTGTGGCTGGATTGGGAGTATTGAATTTTGGTTGGTTCTTGTTATGTGCTTGTCGTTATAGATACAAGACCTTTGTGAAAATAGAGGACATAAGATAAGCAAGCATATATTGATGACCTTGTTAATTGGAAGGTTACAAATAAAGATGAAAGGAATAAATTTCAATTGGATTTGAACTTGAAGCACTTATTTGGTAGCATAAATATTTTGCTTACTCATAGCTTGGGTCGATATGACTTTATCCCGTTATTTCATTTCTTTAAATTACAAAGTCAAACTTAATTTGTTACAACTTACAATGTTACATTAAAGGTTTTCTAATTTATGTTCTTGTTAAACTTAATTTGTATGTATTGTTGGACTTCATTTATTTTCAGTTGAATTTAGATCATCTCATGAACATCCGTAGACGCACAAAAACCATTAAGAACAAGTTATTTAAACGACTGAAAACATTAAAGAGTGGTTTTATTTAATCAGACCAATATTACATAGTTAACGAGTTACAAAGAGCTTCCTTTGAATTTCTTTATTCCTTTTCCCATTTCACATCACTGAAATGTTCATAGTGGCTATACCCCATGAAATTACTTTGATATACTTGTAAAAAGAATTGAACGACCACAAAGTTTTCTAGTTCGGGTGAATTTGATATGTTTTAAGGTTCTTAAATTTTTCTCTCCGTTGCTTATCCATTGGTTTTTTTTTTACAAAAACTTGACTAAATAAATGTAAACTTCCTAAAAATACTCAAAAATAACTTCTAACTGATGATAAAACTTTTGCTTTAGTTAATGGAAGCCTAATCAAGAAATTCAAATTTGGAAGGGCTTGCGTCAAGGAGACCCCCTTTTAGTTTTCCTGTTTCTCATTGTTGCTGAATGTTTGAATATCATGTTAAGTGATTTGATTGATGTTGGTCTATTTTCGAGTTATGTTATTGGTAGGAATTCTAATTATTGAGTTTCTCATTTGAAATTTATTGATGATACACTGATTTTGGGAGAAAAGTTTGGGAAAATATTAGAGCCTTTAAGGCTAACTTGATCCTTTTTGAAGTTATCTCGTGATTTAAAGTAAATTTTCATAAAAACTTGTTGGTAGGTGCTATTGTGGTGGAGTCTTGGTTGATTGAGGCAACAATGGCTTTGAATTGTAAAACTGGTCAGATCTCATTTGTTTATTTGGGTCTTCCAATCCATGTTGTTTATCATTACCAGACATTTGGATTGGTAGCATTAGAAAATGACTTTATGGTAGGAAGAGTAAAAACTTGTCTATGGACGTTTGACTTATTTTAACCAAATCTTTCAAGTCATCACTACCGGTTTACATTTTTTTACTTCTTTAAAGCTCCCACGTATATTATTTCTATCCTTGAATCCCTTTTAATAAATTTTTTTTGGGGATGGGGTGGGGGTGAGGAGCTCGCAAAATTCTTTGGATTAAGTTAGAAAAAGGTGTGTTCTAATAGGGAGTCTAGAGGTTTAGGGATTAGAATAATTAGGGAGTTTAAGTTGTTGTTGTTGGATACATAGTGTTGGAAGGTAAATGTTGATCAGAGAGGATTGTGGTTTAAGGTGTTGGCATCTAAGTATGGGTTATGGGGTAGTCGAATTAGAAGCGGAGATACTAAGGCGTTATATTGTTGGAAGGTTTTGTGGTGGGTTAGAGAGGGAGTAGGGGTGAGTGAGGGTAGATGGTTTGAAAAAGAATTGATAACAAGAGTTGGTAATGGGGAAGGTACCTCTTTCTTGAATGATCCCTTCTAGAGGGATGTCCTTTGCGATCTAGATTCAATTGTCTCTTTAATTATTATGTTGATAGCAAATATTTCATTAGCGAATGCGGAGGTTAGGTTAGGGGTTGAAGGTTAGGGGTGGAGGTGGAAGAGGAGGCTATTTTCTTGGAAAGAGAAGTATGTTGTGGGGGTGTTTATGACACATAAATGGATTTAGAAACATGATCCACACGATGGCTATTCTAAATTAAAATGAGTTGTAAGGTCGTACCCCGTTTACAAAGTTAATTTGGAACAAAGTTGTGCCTCTTAAAGTTTCTCTTCTTGCATGAAGAACTTTGCATAAGAGTATTCTAACAAAAGACAATTTGGCTCGTTGTGGGGTTGTTCATTCAGGCTCTTTGTGTTCTGGTGGTTGTGGGAAAGAGAAATCAATAAATCATTTGTTCCTGGAATAAGACTTCTTTGGAAGCATTTGGACTCATGTTTTACATAGGTTAGGGATTTCTTATGTTCTTCTGGCGGATATTTGCACACATGCAATGAAATTTGGCGGTTCTCATTTTTTCATGAGGGATATTTGTCATTGTTTCTAGGTGATGTGGTTGGCTTGTCTCTGTGTCATTTGGAAGGAGAGAACTTCAAAATCTTTTCTAACAAAGTATTGTCTCTTGATAGCTTGTTTGATAGGATTAAACTTCATTTTTGTGGTGGTTAAAGGAACAAAAACCAATATATATTTATGGATTTTTGTTGTTGGTGGTCTTACCCGCTTGTTTGTATGGTTTATTCCAACTTTAAAACCGGTTTGTTAGTTTGCTTTTTTTTTTTAGCCGGTACGTTATATTGACAAATACATTTTGATCTTTTTCACCAATCCATTTGAAAAAACATAAAGGAAACCCTTGTTAAATAATGTTGAAATCCTGTCTCCCACTATTATGCGAATAATCTTTTAACATGTGACGGTGTGACTCCTTTTGAAGAAATGCAATAAAGTACTTGAGATTTATTCTTTAATTTCATAAATTTTTGCTATCTTATATTATGGAAAATCAGCCAATTGAACTCTGTTGGCAAGGAGCTGAATTTGATAGTATTATAATAAGCTCTAAGTTGTGTTTCCTTTCATTAGTGATTTTAGGAGACAATATCACGATTGAATCGGCTTAATGAATGCCATAACAAGGAGCCAACACACATGGCTTATATTACTTGTATCTTTAAAGAGTTGTATATAAAAATTTCTAGCATTAATTCACTTGAGTTTAACTTGCATTTTATGATGAAACATCTCTCTAAAGCTAGGTAACATTTATGAGTTCTCTTATTAACTTTTCAGCTATCATGCGAAAGTTGACGGTTCAACCTAATTTGATAACTAATAAAGGATACCTAGAGCATAGCATCAAGTATGCAATTGATTGTGAAGGTAGTAGATCAATGGATACTTGGTCAAGTAGTTTCTTTCCTCCGTAGGAAGATACAGAGACAGAGTATCGGACGATATTAGAGCCGGTTAGTTGAACCAGGTGATACACCAAGTAACACATCAGTTTTGTAACTTACATTTATCACATTATATAGAAGAAAATTGTGTTAGAAGAAAACTAGTCCTTAGAAAGGACGCGCTTAAATCATCGCATAGTAAAGAAGGTGATAGATTACAAAATAGTGTCCCAACTAAGTAAGAGTATCGACACAAAAGGTTTTTTCCCAGAAGAATGTGATGAATACAAATAAAATAAGGGAAATGTTACAAAGTGTCCTTGATGCATTGGTTAAAAGGATAAAAATAGAAATATTGTATTGGAAAATAGTGAAAAGTGATAAATTTAACTTTTTAAAAGTCAAAATATTGTTGAATTCAATGCAAACATACTGTTGTGAATTCGTTGTGAAAAAAACACACCAATAATAAACTTGATGCGTGGAGAAAATTAATACCAAGCAATAAAATCAAGCGGACGACAATATAATTCAAACAAAAATAAACAGCAAGAGATAAAGGAAGAAGGAGAACACAAGAATCTGTTTACCCAATTCGGTCTAATGATGACCTGCTCTGGGGGAGAGAGAAGCTCTTCGTTCCACTATAATGACATGATTTCTTTACAAAGAGATATTTAGGGTTACAAGAATCAGTCTTCAAACTTAATTCTACCCTAAGTCCCAATCTCTTCCCGTGACCAAGAGACTCAATCTTAACAGTGTTTTGTTCAAGGTGAATCAAAAACAATCTCAACTCTAGTGTTTGTCGCCAAGAGAATTCTCTATAAACTCTAGTTTGAATATTGGCTTCTAAACCCTGTTTTCTACACACTTTTTCATCTGATACAAGGTTTATAATTATAGTAAAAGTAACCCTTAAAATATGGAACAAATCTGCATTGACAATACGTTTCTGTTATTTCCTTCAGCGTCCCATCGTGCCACGTTACGATTCCATCGTGGCACGATTTTTCCAGAAGCTGCCTCAGAAAATTTCTTCAACAATTGTGGCACATTGCTTCCAGTCATGGCACGATTTCTCCAGAACATGATTGTTACAAGACCTTTGTGAAAATAGAGGATCTAAGGTAAGCAAGCATATATTGATGTCCTTGATAATTGGAAGGTTACAAATAAAGATGAAAGGAATAAATTTCAATTGGATTTTAACTTAAAGCACTTATTTTGTAACATAAATATTTTAACTTGGAACCCTAGTGTTTGTTGCCAAGAGAATTCTCTATAAACCCTAGTTTGAATGTTGGCTTCTAAACCCTATTTTCTACACACTTTTTTATTTGATACAAGGTTTGTATTTATAGTAAAAGTAACCCTTAAAATATGGAACAAATCTGCACTGAAAATACGTTTATGTTATTTCCTTCAGCGTCCCATCGTGGCACGATTTTTCCAGAAGCTGCCTCAGAAAATTTCTTCAACAACCGTGGCACGTTGCTTCCAATCGTGGCACGATTTCTCCAGAACCTGATTTTAAGTTAACTCTTACAATTCTCCACCCTGACTTCAAATCAGTGATGATGTCAATTTAACCATCAATCACTATGCTGCTCTCTCCAACCTTCATCTACTCTTCAATGAAGTTAATCAAGTCCAAGCAATGCTTGAACCTTGATCTTGGTAATGATTTGGTGAAAATGTTTGTTGGATTTTCTTCCGATGCCACTTTCTCCACCATGATTTCCTTTGTCTCAATCATGTCTCTAACAAAGTGCAAACGAATTTCAATGTGTTTTGTTCTTTCATGATATACCTGATGATTTGCCAAATGGATGACACTCTGGCTATCACAATGTATCTTCACACACCCTTGACTAATCCCCATTTCTCCAATCATACCTTTCAACCATATGGCTTCCTTGACCCTTTCAAAAAGAGAAATGTATTCTGCTTGAGTTGTTGAAAGAGCTACAACTTATTGTTGATTTGCCTTCCAAGTTACTGTTGTACCGAACAATGTAAACACAAATCCTGACAAAGATTTTCTAGTGTCTACATTACCTGGATAGTCCGCATCCACATATCCCTCCAAAGCATCTCTTCCTGGTTCTGACCTTGTAAACTTCATACCACCAAAGCATCCCTTCAAATATCTCAGAACCCACTTTAAAGCTTTCCAGTGCACTTGACCCGGATTTGCCATAAACCGACTTATCACACTTATTGAATAGGATAAGTCTGGTCTACTACAAACCATACCATACATGATGCTTCCAACCCCACTTGCATAGGGGGTACCCTCAGTCTTTCTTTTCTCTTCATCGGATTGAGGACATTGCTTTATAGACAACTTTGTGTGATGACCAACAGGAGGGCCAACGACCTTAGATTCTTTCATTTTGAAACGCTCCACCACTTTCCTCAAGTAACCTTGCTGAGATAAGAACAACTCACCTTTGTTTCGGTCCCTCATGATATCCACACCAAGTATCCTCTTTGCATTACCAAGATCCTTCATCTCAAATCCATCATTCAATCTTTCCTTGAGCTTCTGAATCTCTTGCATGTCATAACTTGCCATAAGAATATCATCTACATAAAGGATAAGGTAGAGAATGACTGTCTCATTCCTTCTCATCATGTACACACAACTATCATAGTTTCTTTTCACAAAACAAGCCTTTACTAGGAACTCATCAAACGGACGATACCACTACCTTGGAATTTACTTCAACCCATACAAAGATTTCTTCAACAAACATACTTTTGTATTATATTCTACGAAACCTTCTGGTTGTTGCATATAGATAGTTTCTTCCAACTCTCCATGTAGAAATTCGGTCTTTACATCCATTTGTTATAACTCAAGATCATACATGTTAACAATCGCTATAAGTACCCTTATAGAACAATGTTTTACCACCGGTGAAAATATTTCATTGTAATCAATTCCTTCCACCTGAGTAAAACCCTTTGCTACAAGACTTGCCTTATACCTTGGTGCTTCGACCCCTGGTATTCATTCTTTCTTCTTAAACACCCACTTGCTTCCCACTACCCTTTGATTCTTAGGTAATGAAACAAGTTTCCATGTCTGGTTCTTTTCCAATGAAAGCATTTCCTCATTAATTGCCTTCAACCAATCCTTGCTTTCGTTGCTTTCTAATGCTTCCCTGAAGTTCTTTGGTTCAAAGCATAACATATGAGGTCAGCATAACCGTATCTTTCAAGTGCTTTAATTTGTCTCCTTTGCCTATCTCTTGCAAGCTGTTAGTCAGGATCAATTATTTCTTGGCCTTCACTCTCATCAAGTATTGGAGTCTGATCCTCTCCTTCCCTTTCATCAATGGTAGGCTCCACCTCAAACTGAATTTTCTATAACCCTGTTTCTGAGCTTGTTTCCAAGTCTTTGCACTTCATCCCCATACGGGTCTCATCAAAAGTAACATCCCTGCTTATAATAAATTTTGATCTGACAGGTTCCATCTTCCACAGTTTGTAACCTTTCACACCTTCAGGATAACTAATGAAAATACACTTCACAGCTCAAGCATCAAGTTTGTCTTGTTTGACATGAGCAAAAGCTAAAGCTCCGAAAACTTTTAAATTAGAGTAGTCTGCCGGTCTCCCACTCCAAACCTCCATAGGTGTATTGAGATCTATCCCTGTTGATGGACATCTGTTAATCAAATAAGCTGCAGTATTAACAGCTTCTCCCCATAAACTCTTGGACAATCCAGCTCCCAACAACATACACCTCACACGCTCCAACAAGGTCCTAATCATTCTTCAGCTAGACCATTTTGTTGAGATGTGTATGCCATGATTCTATGCCTCTTTATACCTCTTTTCCTGCAAAACTCATTAAACTACTCTGAAACAAACTCCAGGCCATTGTCAATTCTTAACACTTTCAGTTTTGTTCGAATTTGATTTTCTACAAGTGTATGCCATTCTTTAAATTTTTCAAAAGCGTCACTTTTCTTCTTCAGAATGTAAACCCATACCCTTCTAGAATAATCATCAATTGGTGGGCGCCAATTGTTGTGAATTCGTTATGAAAAAACACACCAATAATAAACTTGATGTGTGGAGAAAATTAATACCAAGCAATCAAATTAAGCGGGTGACAATATAATTCAAACAAAAATAAACAGCAAGAGATAAAGGAAGAAGGAGAACACAAGAATCTGTTTACCCAGTTCAGTATAATGATGACCTACTCTGGGGGAGAGAGCAGCTCTCCGTTCCACTATAATGATATGAGTTTCTTTACAAAGAGATATTTAGGGTTACAAGAATCAGTCTTCAAACCTAATTCTACCCAAAGTCTCAATCTCTTCCCTTGATCAAGAGACTCAATCCTAACAGTGTTTTGTTCAAGGTGAATCAAAAACAATCCCAACCCTAGTGTTTGTTGCCAAGAGAATTCTCTATAAACCCTAGTTTGCATGTTGGCTTCTAAACCCTATTTTCTGCACACTTTTTCATCAGATACAAGGTTTATATTTATAGTAAAAGTAACCCTTAAAACATGGAACAAATCTGCATTGACAATACGTTTCTGTTATTTCCTTCAGCGTCCCATTGTGCCACATTACGATTCCATCGTGGCACGATTTTTCCAGAAGCTGCCTCAGAAAATTTCTTCAACAATCGTGGCACGTTGCTTCCAATCGTGGCACGATTTCTCCAGAACCTGATTTTAAGTTAACTCTTACACATACTACTTTTGGTTTCCTTAACAAATGTCTTTAGGACAAATCTCCTTAGGACACATGTTAGAATAACTCATAAAATAATTCTTGAAAGATAATTGTTGATGAGTTCCAAGAGATTTGCATTATGATCAAGTTTCGGGGTGTCCTTCATCACCAACTCTACCACATGAATAGAGTTAGAGAAACACACAAGCTTTCTACGGTCTGCCTCCCAACAAAAATTTAATTTACACTAGTTACCAACGTTTGAATCCCACCATGTAGGATATTCGAGAACCCACAGTACAAAAGAAAGCAAAAAGAAAACCAAAATTGATCAAAGAACTTTCATCATCATTGAGAATCATGGTGTCCTCGTCCCCATACCGCAAACTCACTATCATTGGAGTGTGAATACGAGACCCCATGCCAGTACCAAAGGCTTGGCCTGCATGATGAAATTGGGAAAAAAAATTCCAGCAGTCAATAACATATCTGGCTGAATATTGTCAAATACTATTTTGTTTCTCGAGCACCAAATATTCCACATAATCAAAGGTGCAATAATCCCAATATCCCTCATTATTTTGTGGATTACCTTCGCCATATTATCCATATCCGAATTTAAGCACAACATAATTGGATCAAGAAAACCACAAAATTACTAAACCACATCAGATCGAGAGCAATGGATAAGACAATGAAGAAACATTAACACATCTTTAAGCAAAAATTGCTTTGATAGAAATAAAATGGTGACAAGTTTCAAATAAAGAATTGAACACTAGCTGCCACAAGTAGTTTCCAAATCCAACTCCACATTTCCTGAGAGATTTCAACTTCATGGTGAGAGAGTAACCAATGATAACCGCTGCGCGTTGAATACCGTCCATTAAAATTTCCATTCCATATCCATGTGTCAAATTACAATATTAATCATTCATAAAACTAGTGTTGTTAAAATTGATAGTTAGTTTTTAGTCAAAATTAAGTGGGTGTATTGCTAATTTACTCTTTAATGATTTTAGATGATGTAAATTAGCCCCTCTTATATAAATATATATCGTCTTTAATATTAGCTTAACGTATAATTATTTAATAGAGTATTGAACTTTAGTAATAGCGTGAGTGGTTGGTGTGTAGAATTCTTAAGTACGGAATGAATTACTAATGAAAAAACAAAGTATAGTTTATTAATACAATTGTTGAACATTTAATTATTTTTCAAGTGTATGTATCGCTTCTATCCATAGAATATTACTAAATACTTAGACCAGATGTTTCTATGAGCATAACTTAGTTGGTAAAAATAGTGTTATCCAAGTGGTCGGGGTTCGAACATTGAACTCACATTTTATTCATCTTAAGGGATGAATTTATATTTATTAAACTACTTGACAAAAAACAAATTATTTATACCGGAGTCTACACTTAATATAAGTTTTTCAAATTAAAATTGATTTGCCAAAAAATATTTTCCATAAGAAAAATCATGGAGGTTGGTAATATAAAGCATCTTTAACATGTGTTTACCGGTAAGTAAACTTCCTTAATTAAATTTTGTACCAATAATCTAGTGACAAAAATGGGGTTACAATGCTCTGCCCTTAATCCTTAAGCAAACATGACCACCTAGACCTAAGGAAACAAAATAACAAGTTATGTATTTAATATAGTGACAGATAAAACTTAGATGTTAATCCTCTAGTTTATATGATTTTTAACTTCATAATAAAAATTAACAGACTAATATTGTCTATTCTAAAACAAACTTTATGCCATATAGTATCATATTCATACACTTATGTTGCAAATGTAGAACCCTTCGAAATGTGCATCACTGAAATAACCTCCTGAATGAATTCAAACATTTATAACATTAATAACTGAAAGTTATTGGAGCTGCATGGACCACTATATTGAAAGTAAACATATTAAGTTACTTGATATATCCATGAAGAAAGCGGTCCAACTAATTCAAAGACATAACAAATGAAATTTTATTTGAAAAATTAATGTGGATGAACCTACACTCAACAAGTGAAAACTATAAATTCTAATGTTTGTTTGTAAAAATGATGTTTATTCTAAGTGAGTATTTTTAAAGAGATAATTAGGGTTTTGTCAAAATTAAGAGGGTGTAGGATGCAAATTTACTCCTCAGTGATTTTAAGTGGATGTAAATTAGGCCCTAGTATATAAATATATATTGTCTTTAATATTAGCTTAACTAATAACTATTTAATAGAGTAATTAATTTTTAATAATAGTGTGAATGATTGGTGCGTAGAAATCTTGAATACTGTGGTCAATTACTAATGATAAATAAAGTATAGTTTATTAATGCAACTGTTAAACATTTAATTATTATTTTAGTGTAAGTATTGATTTTGTTTATAGAATATTACTAAATACATATACCGGATGTTTATGTGAACATAACTTAGTTTGTAAAGACATTATATTATGCATGAGTCCGGATTCGAACATCGAATTCACCACTTATTCATCGTAAGAGGTGAATTTCTAGCCATTATTATAACCTCTTTGACATGTGTTACTGGTATGCAAACCTCTTAGATGAAACTTTGTACCAATAATCTAGTGACAAAAAATGGTGCTGCAATGCTCTTCTCTTAATCCTTAGGCAAACTTGATCACTCAAACCTAATGAAAGAAAGCAACAAGTTATGTATTTAACATAATGACATGTAAAACTTTGATGTTAATCCTATAGTTTATATGATTTTTAACTTCATAATAACAATTAACAAATTAATATTGATTGTTCTAAAAAAAACTGTGTTATGTATATTCATGCACATATCTTGCAAAGATAAAACCCCTTCGAAATATGCAGCATTGAAATAACCTCTTAAGTGAATTCAAAATTTATAACGTTATTAAGTGAAAGTAATTGGGGCTACATGGACCACAATTATATGCTCTACTCTAAATCATTAACCAAGTAGGACCACTCCAAAATGAAAGTAAACGTATTAAGTTACATGAAGAAAGCGGTCTAACTAATGCAGAGACATAACATGCATATTGAAAGATTAATTGAAAAATTGACGTAAAGGAACCGACACTCAAGCAAAAGGAAACTATTAAGACTAATGTGTGTTTGATTCTGCATTGATAAACATTAATTTTGATTGAATTAATTTTGTAAAATTTTCTTTCTTTTCCTAAGTTAGTTAATTGTTAAAATGTTCATTTGTGTATGGTTAAATTCACATGAAAGTGAATTAAACAAAAAATTGATTTTAAAATCAACGATTGAGGTCAAAACCTACAAACAGTGTTCCACAAATCGAGTGTTAACTCGTCGACTTTACTGAGTTTACGTTTTTAGGTACCAAAATCGTGTCAACTCGAAGGTAAACTCGATTTCTGGTGAAATCGGAATGTTTAATGAGTTTGACACAAGTGAACTCGGGTATAATCGGGTAAACTCGAGTAAAATCAGAATGTAAGTCTAATTTGGTTTGGATAGTTTTATTAACAACTTTATGAACTTGTGAAACTTGCCTTTTTGGATGGTTAAGACTTAAGAGACTGATGATTTTGCAAGTTTAATGGGGTATATTGAATTAAGATTTCAAGGGATTTTAAAAGACTTTTTACTGATAAAAAAATCATGTGGTATTCAATCAAAACTTTTATAGAATATAAATAAATCTCATGGTATTCAATCAAGACAAACAAGATTTTTTATTCAAGGCAACTAAATCTCATGGTATTCAATCATGATTTGTACCAACTTATTTTGTATTTTGATGTTTAGTTGACCATAATGCTTTTATTATGGTGGTTGAAAACCATTATAATTTAGTCATATTTTGCACTATTGAACTATTTATATATTATATTAGTTTACATATGTCATGTAAATAATAAATTTTATTTAATTTTAATTTTAGGTAAACTCGTACGTGTTCTCGAGTCGAGTTTACCTAGGCAAAACGAGTTGAAGTAAACTCTCGAGTTGTAAAACATTTCCTACATATCATGTTGTCAAATTAGAATATGTCTCGAACCAAAAATACTACACGTTGTTTGTTGAAAACGACATACAGACGAATTTACACATGAGCCGAGTTATAAATGCATAAAAGGATTAATTGTATATTTGATCCCTTATGTTTATTTTAGGTTTCAAGTTGAACTAAGATAGTCACTTCTACAATATGATATTGAGTTTAATAAAACAAATAATAAAAAAAATGTTTTAAAACTGAATTTCTAAATAAGTTAAATTACATCACCGATGTTGTCAACCTGAATTTTAATATTATTCCAATATGAGTAACGTTTTGACGAACTTGAAACTTTCAAAACAGGATAGATCAACTTAATACCTAAATTACATATAAGGGACCAAACATTTAAATAAGCCTGAACAAAATTAGTATAGTCGAATCTTTCTCAGCTACAAATGATGCTATTTTAGTTTTTATGCCTTGAAGTGATTTCTACTTAGAGGATTGCCAATAATTTACCCTCAATTATTATTCTTTTCCTTTGTATTTGTAGAATAGAACATTGGTAGATTTCAATATTGTAAATATGGTATAAGAGCTATTGAGTTTAAATAGATAATAATTTAAACCTGGCAGACTTACATTATTGGCTACATACATAAATTTTGTTCTAAGTGAGTTGATTGTGAAAATGTTCATTTGTGTTTGGTTACATTCACATGAAAGTGAATTAAACAAAAAAATTGATTGTAAAAGTAACGATTAAAGTCAAAACCTATAAATCCTGGTGTCCAATTAGAATATGTCTGGAACCAAAAATATAATGAGTTGTTTGTTGAAAAAGACATACAACCGAATTTTCACATGAGCCAAGTTAGAAATAGACGAAATGAGTATAGTCGAATCTTTCTCAGATACAAAGGGTACTACTTTGTCTTTTCTGCTTCGTAGTGATTTCTACTTGAAGGAATGACGATAAATTAGCTTCAAATGTTATTTTCTTCCTTTGTATTTGTACAATAAAACATTGATATATCTTAATATTGTGGATATGGTACAAGAGATACTGAGTTTACATAAATAATAATTTAAACCTAGCGGACTTAATTTATGAGCCACATACATAAAAAAAATTCTAAGTGAGTTGATTGTGAAAATGTTCATTGCATTTGTTTCATTCACATGAAAGTGAATTAAACAAAAAATTTGATTGTAAAAATCAGAATTAAAGTCAAAACCTCCAAATCTTGGTGTCAAAATAGAATATGCCTCGAACCAAAAATATAACGAGTTGTTTGTTGAAAACGGTATATAGATGAATTTTCACATAAGCCGAGTTATAAATACGTAAAAGAATTAATTGCATGTTTGATCTCTTATGTTTGTTTTAGGTTTCAAGTTGGTCCCTTATATTTTAAATGTTTCAAGTTGGTCCTTTGTGTTTTAAAGGTTTCAAGTTGGTCCAAAACGTTACCAACGTATAAATAAGTTAGTCCCTTCCGCAATATGATATTGAGTTTAATAAAACAAATAATAAAAAAATATATGTTTTAAAACTGATTTTCTAAATAAGTTAAATTACATCGCCGATGTTGTGAACTAGAATCTTTAAACAGTCAAGTGACGGAAGGGACTAACTTATTCCAATGTGAGTAACGTTTTGAACCAACTTGAAATTTTAAAACATGATGGACCAACTTAATACCTGAATTACACATAAGGGACCAAACATGCAAATAAGCCTCCACAAAATTAGTATAGTCGAATCTTTCTCAGCTCCAAAGGATGCTATTTTAGTTTTTATGCCTCAAAGTGACTTCTACTTAGAGGATTGTCAATAAACTAGCCTTAAATGTTATTCTTTTCCTTTGTAGAATAGAACATTGGTATATTTAAATATTGTAAATATGGTACAAGAGCTATTGAGTTTAAATAGATAATAATATAGCCTTAATTGCAGTCTTAGCCCCCTAAGAAAAAAACTACAAAACAGCCCCTTAAGTTTTGCAACTGTAGCAGTTTTGGCCCCCAAGGCTGATATTGACTCGGTCTATACTGACGTGGCACCCTAATTGAGAGGCTGTTTTGTAGTTTTTTTTCTTAGGGTGCCAAAATCGCAACTTTGGGAAAGTTAGGGGGCTAAAACTGCAATTAAGTCAATAATTTAAGCCTAGCCGACTTACATTATTGGTCACATACATAAATTTTGTTCTAAGTAAGTTGACTTTGAAAATGTTCATTTGTGTCTTGTTACATTCACATGAATGTGAATTAAACAAAAAATTTGATTATAAAAGTAACGATTAAAGTCAAAACCTATAAATCCTGGTGTCCAATTAGAATATGTCTGGAACCAAAAATATAATGAGTTGTTTGTTGAAAACAACATACAGCCAAATTATCACATGAGCCAAGTTGAAAATAGACGAAATGAGTATATTCGAATCTTTCTCAGATACAAAGGGTACTATTTTGATTTTTCTGCTTCGTATTGATTTCTACTTTAAGGAATGACAATAAACTAGCTTCAAATGTTATTTTCTTCCTTTGTATTTGTACAATTGAACATTGATACATTTTAATATTGTGAATATGGTACAAGAGATACCGAGTTTAATTTGATAATAATTTAAACCTAACCAACTTACTTTATGGGCCACATACATAAATTTTGTTCTAAATGAGTTGATTGTGAAAATGTTCATTGCGTTTGTTACATTCACATGAAAGTGAATTAAACAAAAAAATTGATTGTAAAAATCAGGATTAAAGTCAAAACTTATAAATCTTGGTGTCAAAATAGAATATGCCTGGAACCAAAAATATAACGAGTTGTTTGTTGAAAAAGGTATACAGAAGAATGTTTACATAAGCCGAGTTGGAAATAGACGAAATTAGTACAATTGAATCTTTCTCGGCTACAAAGAGTACTATTTTGTATTTTATGCCTTGAAATAATTTCTACTTATAGTTATCCCGATAAATTAACCTCAAATGTTATTTGATTCTTTTGTATTTTTTTAAGGGTATTCCTTTGTATTTGTATATTCGAACAATTGTATATTTGAATATTGTGAATATGTGATATAGTATCAAAAGTAAGTATATTTGTATATCGTCTCCACAGGGACTAGCGCGATATTCAAGACGTTCAACAATCAATATCGTTCTAAACTTATGGTTCAAATGGTTGATTGATTAAAAACTAATCTAAATTGGAATATAGCAATAAAATTGAGACGAGGTCAGACAATTCACGTCTGGGGTTAGAGTCGTTGACCGAGCATTAAATAGTGTTTTTTGATGATCGCTTAAACAGATTCTAGCTTTACTCGATATTATAACATATCGCTCAACAACATCATTCGTGTCCAAATGATGTCCTGATTTCTAATGGATCATTTAAATGTCGATTTCCCAAACTATTAAACAATCCCATAGTCGATTCCCCGAACCATTAAACGATACAAAAGCTTTGAGTTCCAATATTCAAAGTGAATATCAAAATTCCATGTCTATAATTAATGTTTTGCTAGATTATTATTCTAACCCTGGATTCAAAAGCATCTTTCAACATCATTTGAAATCATAAATATAACATTAAACACAAGAAGAAAATCAACATCAAGTAAAATATTGCTAGAATCATATATTTAAGTATCAAAACGAGTACATATTAACTTGATCAAGTCTCTCTAACCCCAAATGATAGCTTTAGCTACTTACTTTCATAGTAGCCTTGCAAAAATGGAAGAAAAGATAAAGATTCATGACAAGATTCATGATTTCTCTACAAATCTTGGAAAGAATCCACATCTAACACTCTTGCTTCATGTTGTTCTCTCTAGAAATGCTCTCTCTCTTCTAAAAATCGGAAAAACAACAAAAAGAATGAAGAAGATTCCCCAAAAATGAGAGAAAAGCTATTTATATGGCTGAAGCTATCAGTGCACGCTTGAGCGTGCGGGAGGGCGCTTAAGCGTGCGGCTGAAAAATCTTCCGTTCGCCATTAAGAAGCTGCCACGTGTGCCTTATCCATTGCAGATGAAGGACTACGCTTAAGCGTGCTGGAAGCGTGGAAGGGCTCTGGCTACTGGAACTTGCACGCTTAAGCGTGCGGGAGGTCGCTTAAGCGTGCAAACTTTGGTTCATGTGCTTCTTTCTTGATCCTTGCTTGTATTTTCCTGCACAAAAAGGGCTGAGTAAGGAATACAAAGTATAAATGACATTAATGCATATAATTGAAGCGTTTCCATCAATAACATGTCAAACAAATCACCAAAATACCTAAACTAACACATGAATTAGATCACTTTTGAAAACTTATCAAACTCTCCCCAACTTGGCTTTTTGTTTGTCCTCAAACAAATCATTCAAAAAGGAATTTGTTGGAACAAAATGTGTTTAACATTATCCTTTAAGTTTTGATGATATCAAGGTATTAAAAATTGTCAATTGGATATGCTAATATTTGTTCAAGTGTGCAGGACCATAGACAAAAATTTAGTGTCTCTTTTTAAAGCATAGTGTTTTGGAAGAACAAATGAGAGCAATAGAATCAACAAGTAGGAAGCTTGAAGCATCCAAAGAAAAGAGGTTCTGAAGACAAAGTACTCATGAAGTGCTGACGTCATCAGAAGCAAGATCACCAGAAGCAGTTTTCATCAGAAGATCTGAAGATCATCCGGAGCTGAAGATCATCAGAAGCTGACTGAATTGAAACTTCAAAGGTTGTTCAAACGATTTAAACACTCCTAGCATTGCAGAAGACTGGAAGAATGAAGCAACGACTAATTCAAATGGATTTGAAGGCATTGAATGCTTTTTCGTTGGAGAGAGTTTAAAAAGGACAATTGTACAAAGTGTAACACCACTATCTCCACTACTCTGATCTGTGTCTGCAATGGGACCAGAACAACAGCTATGCCTGCACCAGTGTTCCTCCAGACTTAGAATGGTTTTGAAATTGATCCTTCTTAGGACAATAACCAAATCAGACAAAAGATCATTGGTGATTTGATCATGCTTCAAAAGACTCTTTTTGATGTGTTGGCAATTCACAACTTCTCTTTCACACCTCTATATAAAGGAGTGAACACTTAGAGAATTGTGAGAGACTAAACAACAATTTACAAGTGCCAAAACTCTGCTGAAATTTTTCTGCATCAAAAGTTCACTTAGAATTTCTTATCAAAGTTCATATCTTAGAAATTCTAGAGTCTTAAGAGTCTGTATCTGATTTGTATTATGAACACCACTGATTGTATATCAAGTGTTCAACCTCAAACAAATTTCCTTGTAATTCTGTTTGAATAGAAGTCTCTTGCTTATGTGCTTGAGCATATGAAGTATCTTGATTTAGTTCAGGAGCATAGGAAATCTCTTGTAGTTGTGCTTGAGTAATTTGAAGTCTCTTGCTAGTTGTAGCAGTGAGCAGTTGTAATCAGATATTACTTTTTAGTGAGCTCTCCTTGGAAGTGCAAGGGGGACAGGACTACTTCCGGTTTGTGGAAGGAACCTGTATAATTGCTTTGTGTCTTTCTTCTCTCTCTCTGTTTTTATCCGCTGTATGTAGAATCTGATTATCACTTCAGAAGCTGAACTCTATCTGCTTCCGATCAGTGACTTCAGTAGGAGAAAACGAAGAAAAAGAAAACACAATTCAATCCCCCCACCCCCCTTCTTGTGTTTTTCTCACCTTCAGAAACTTGCAAGGCTTTGGACAAGATGTTTAGCATAGTGCCTAACAGTTCAAACATTTTAAAAATTTCTCAGGTGGTGATTCAAATGTAAATGTGTGGGCAAGCATGAAGTCTTCCACTAATCTAAGCACAAACTATGAATGTGAAACAAGTCCTAAGCACAAAATTTACCTCAAATAGTTCAAGTCACAAACATGATTATCTATGAACCACACCTAACACATTTCTTTGTAAGTAGATAATAGAAAGTAAAAACAATGAGTGAGGGTTAATGTACACACATCCAATAATCAAGCTAACATTCTGATTAAGTTATGTGTCCATCCAAATATCATCTCAAAAAGCATAAAAAACATGGATCAAAAGGTCTTTCTTAGGGTTATAACTTGGCCGGTCTACAAAAGAAATGTCATATGTGAGATAATTGAAATCAAAAGGCCTATCATAGAGGAACATTTCTTGTATCAACAATTAAAACCAACAACCTTCCCTACCAATCATTACAAACCCTTGGTGATCAATAATCTATCCAATAACCTTGACAACTTATTCTATTTTTGATTTTTCTTTCTTTTTCTTCTTCTTTTTTTTTTTCATTTTCAAATTTACAAACTTTGATACTTCTAATATATATACAATTTAATGTTGTCAGGTTACTTTAACAATTCACCATGATACTTGACATAAAATACCTCCCTTTCTCCCCAACTTAAACACAACAAAATTCTAATTGAATGTTCCCCTATCCTAAGGCAAGGGACAAAGTACAAGAAGGTTAAAGGTTCAACAAAGTGAAAATATCAAAGTCCTAAAGCGAATCAAACATGAACTGGATTTTAAAAAATTTTGGGCAATTTCAATGAGCATTGTGCTTATGAATATTGACTGTTCATGTTTGAGGACGTGATTCATTTGGCTCAGATTGGGGTATCAAATACTCACTCTTCTTATGGGTAGGCTTTATGTGGTCAAATGTTTCAACTCAATTTCAGAAATGCCTTGATCTTTTCCATGTTTTCATACAATTCAAAACACTTATCAGATTTAACATAACAAAAACAAGTTAGACAATGATTATCGGTCTCCAGCATATAATATAATAATTTGAAGCTTTCTCACTTTAGGCAAAGTACTAAGTGGTTCAAGACTAAACATGTTTATGAGAAGAACTAGATGAGATAAATTTTGTGCAAAGTACTAGTTTCAAATTTTAGTGAATACCTACAAAAACAGGAAACCAATACCTTGGTTTTGCGCTTTCTCACAACTCATATCTTTATCACACACCTGAGTTTTGCTCAATATTTGGCTCTTTCAAGCACTTTACAAGTTGAGGTTCATGAGCACTTTTTTTTCAAACACAAGCAAGAGTGAAACAAAAAATTTAACTCCCAAAGCATTCAAAAGCTTTGATCAAGTCTTTAAATAACGGTACTTAAAACACACATTAACTAAAATGCATAAATAACGCATAAAAACTTATAAAATTGGATTGCCTCCCAACAAGCGCTTGTTTAACGTCGTTAGCTCGACGCCTGTTTTGTTAGGGTGGCCAAAATGACACGGAAAACACATCATCCTTTGTATTTGAAATTCAGGCAGGCTAGCTTTCAGATGTTTTATACGATGTTTCAACATCAGATATGAACAGAATGTTGAGTAAGATGTTTTACCATTGAGCTAGCAGAAAACAGACAAATCAAGGCAAATATAACGGATGTTGAATTTTAGCGCGTTAGTTAGAAGCTGTTCTATGTGATGTTTCAATTTCATATGCACAGACTACAGATGTTCCGTTTAAGGTTCCAACATCGTGCTAGCAGTAAACATAAACAAAACAGAAAAATAAAAGACAAGAAAGTAGAAGGCACAGAGAGTTTGTTAACCTAGTTCGACACAACTAACCTACATCTAGGGGCTACCAAGCCATGAAGGAAATCCACTAGTGTAGTCCTTATTCTAAAGCTCTCAGCAAACTCCTCGTTTACACTTAAGATCTAGGACCTACTGATGAGTCGATAAATTAGTATTTCTAATATGTTATTTGAGTTTATTTTATTTAGATTTGATTTAGTTTTATTTAAATATTATTTCCTTTTTGAGCTATTTTACTTCAATTGCAAATTATTATATTT
>Ga0315914_1002048_pt1 | contig 30845 bp, 16 predicted proteins | sample MpolenodulesMG_FD_203920 | JGI IMG/M metagenome (GOLD analysis project Ga0315914, IMG submission 203920) | Medicago polymorpha root nodule microbial communities from Los Angeles, California, United States - elongated nodules | ecosystem: Host-associated > Plants > Roots > Nodule | place: USA...
ACATAGATTCAAAGATGTCACTTTGTACTCCGGGTTAGGTGGTCATGTGTCTAGATGGGCTTTGGACAACATTGCTTTGGAAGAGTCACGTTGTAGGAAAACATTGTGCATGGACAAAGAAATTTGTCGTTGTGTTCAAAGGACTTCTTACGGTGTTCCATGAGCATGCAAAATTGTTACTAAAATCCTTGAAGACAAGCCAATTTTATTGGATGAGATACACCACCATTGGCATAGGTTACGTATGGGCGAAGAAAGTAATGAAAATGGTTTTTCCGTCGAAGATGAGTTGAAGGGTATTCAAGAACGTCTCAAGAAACTCCCTTTCCAAATGAAGCTTGAAGTCAAAGAGGTTTTGCGGCAATTGGCATTTCCTGAAACCACCATGATGTCTCCACCACCACGAAAAGTACCAACCAAGGGAGCCAAGAAAAAAGTGGACATTGCGATGTATAAAGGAAAAATTACATCGACTAGTCGAATCCCTTCTTCGTGGGAGGTTGTTGATTCCCAAAATCCGGATAGTCAACTGTCACCATCACCAACAACTTCATCATATAAGGTCTATTGATTATAAAACATCATTTTCCCCACTTCCACCACCTACTCGGTATCCAAAGCCTAAGCCTATTTCGGTTATGAGGTCTATTGATTATATGCCACACTTCATGCTTCCATTTATTGAAAAAGTGGTGAATGTTATAGGCGATGGACATTGTGGATTTCGGGCTATAGCCGAGTTCATGGGATTGGCCGAACAAAGTCATATCATTATTCGTACACATCTTATTCAAGAGTTGAAAGATCATAGAGATGATTATGTTGAAGTATATGCGGGTGAGAATCGTTATAACTACATTTTAAATGGCTTATATCCTCTCGAAAATATGAAAGGTTGTGCACATCTTGTTGATAAGTGGTTGACTTTTCCGGACATGGGACACATTGTTGCTAATTATTGCAAAAGGTGTGTGGTCGTGTTGACAAATCTTGAAGTTGGAAAATCGAAATCTTTTTTCCCACTAAGAGGGCCACCACCGTCGGGTAAGCAAAAAACTTCCATCATGTGCCTTGGGGTAATTCTGAATCATTTCGTGCTTATTTATTTGAAGAATGGTTGTCCACTACCTCCATCATCTACGGAGTGGCACAATCACAAGAAAGAAGACGGGGTAACTTGGGAAGATGAGTATTTGGATCAACATGAGTTGTTCTGAAAGCTCATGGTTATTGAAAGTGGAATCAAACTGCCGCAACCACAAAAGGAGTCAAACAAAGCGGTGCCTATTTTGTTGGACACTCCCGAAAAACCAAAGCAACAATTGAAGTTATTGCGCAAGATGAGGAAGATTCTATTTCACTTGATCTTCCCCAATCACTTGGTCTTTAATGAGTGATTTTTTTGTCGGTGTTAGTCCTTTTTTTTTTGTAGAAATTACACCGACGTATATTTTGGGGTCGAAATTGTAACACCAATTTTTTGAGGCCAATATATAAGTAACATTATGTAATTTATATTGATATATATGATAATATGACTTTTATGTGGTGAAACTAGTGCAATACTTATTTATTCGTTATTAATGTTTACGCATATGATTTATTCGTTATTACATTTCATTTAATTTCATCCTAATGTATGATTTTTTTTCATAAAGCTTTTGTGAAATGAAACATGTCTGAGGTTGCAAAAATTGAAAGCCGTGTTAGGTACTCCGCTTTTAAAAAGACAATTAAGGTTATGATAACGCCGACCGATTCTCTTGATGATTTGAAGACACAACTTAACACTTATTTTGAGCATCTTGGTAAAAATCAATATACACGTCACTTGTTTGGTCAAATGTCATGCATAGACCTAGGCGAAGATAGAGATGAATACGCATGGAAAACGACAAGTTATATGCCTTGCCTTATTGAAGACGATAGCAACGTCGGATTTATGCTTCAGAATATGGTGGAAAATAATATATTATATATGTATGTTCGTTCCATATTCAATTGTGTTGAATGTGTTGTTTAATTTAATGATATGTAATGTGTTGTTTGATTATGGACACTGTAACGTTTTGATGAATTTCAAACTTTTGTGTATTTTGAACCAAATGTCGGTTTTATTTAATTATGGACAATTGTAAAAGATATTTATTTTTCTTGTTTATGACTGAGTTTAAATGTTGTATGAGTTATATTGCATTTGGAAATGTTCTGGTTTAATTACGGGTAAAAACTGGCCGAAAAATGGCTTGGAAATGCTTTAGAATTATGCAGAACCCACTGTCTGCATAATTTTTTTTTTCGACAGTTAACTGCTGAGGAAAACCTCGGCAGTTAACTGCAGCCGGTTTTTGAATTCCTCAGCAGTTAACTGCCGAGGGGCAATTTCATCTTTTACATGTGTTTCTCAGCCTTATCAAATATGTGAACAACAATTTTCAATCAAGTAACTTAAAGCTTATAGTTTATCATTTTTTATCTCAATTTTACTCTATAATCTTAATTGAAAAATAATAAATATTAAATAAATATATTTTCTTATGTCATTTCATATTTATAAACCAATTCAACCACCAATTTTACTAAACATTACAAATTCAATAAGTTAGCTTATCTGCAATCAACTATTCAAGTACCTCTTAACAAGCAAGCTATAAATAATTAAGTATAAGATAGGACAAAGACTGTTTCAAGTAAAGGCTTGGAATATCCAGTATACAAGGAATTCATGAATCTTACTCATGTTTAAAGACAATCAAATCCGCCATAGGAAAGGTTAAGTTCTAAACAATTAAGTAGATGCTCAACAAATACCACAGCATGCTATATCTATCATATTCAGCTGAATACTTCATAAAATTTCTCTGTGACAAGTAAACCTGAATCTATTGACTCCAAAGGATCCTTTCTAAGACGGTGTCTCAAGCAGTTAGGGATGACAGTAGCAATATCCTCTACAGTCACTTGGTCTCTTCCCTTAAGAGCAGCCAAAGCTTTAGCAGCTCTGTTTGATACTATGTCTCCTCTCAATCCATCCACATTCAACTCTGCACACACCCTAGAGATTTTCACCTTGAGATCTTGATCAATTTGAACAGACGAAAGTATCTTCCTTGCCGAGGTAATTTGATCTGTGAGCTTCTCCTGCTCAGCTTTGTAAGTCTCTCGAAATTCCTTTGGATTCTTGTCAAACCTAGCTCTCTCCTCTACAATCTTCACTCTTAGCTCAGCATCCCTAACAGTCCCGACTTGAGCATGCATTCCAAATCTATCCAATAGTTGTGGCCTGAGCTCCCCTTCTTCAGGATTTCCCGAACCAATTAAGATAAACCGAGCAGGATGCGAGATAGAAATACCCTCTCTCTCCACGGTGTTCCAGCCTGATGCAGCAGAATCCAACAACACATCAACCAAGTGATCATCCAAAAGATTAACTTCATCAACATATAAGATTCCCCTATTAGCTTTAGCTAGTAGTCCAGGCTCAAATGCCTTGACACCCTCCGTGAGAGCTTTTTCAATGTCAATTGTTCCACACACCCTATCTTCTGTAGCTCCTAATGGCAAATCAACCATGTTAATTTTGCTCAACACAATGGAAAGTTGCTCCCCTTTTATTACTCGATCTCTCACTTCGACTCCCATGACTTCTGGATCTTCTGGGTCTGAGTTATATGGATCACCAAAAACAACCTTGATTTCAGGAAGTAAATCGACCAATGACCTAACTGTTGTGGATTTCCCTGTTCCTCTATCCCCCATTATCATTACACCTCCAATCTTTGGATCAATCACGTTAAGGAGAAGACAAAGTTTCATCTCATCCTGTCCTACTATTGCAGCAAAAGGGTATACCGGCCTCTGGCTTTCTTTAGAAATAGTATTCAGACTCTGGACATCAAAAAGTTCACAGAGTTGGCATATTATCAAAAACACACACACCCACGAATAATAGTCAATGCCAAGACCCTACTCCTTTACGTCTAAGAACCTAACAAATGCATGAAATTAGTATCCTTTGGTCCAGTTTGAATTAGCTAGTAAGTTGTAACATTATAGGTGCTTCTCAGATAAAATAAGATTATGATTCTTCACTAAAAGAAAAGTTTTTTCTAAGCTTATTAGATTGCAAACAAGTTAAATGAGAAGGATTTTAAAAAAAACATAAGTGTTTCTAGAAAATTCTATCCACATATCAGCATTTGGACACTACCATTTGGATAAACAACTTAATTAACAACTTATAGCATAATCTCTTATCACATAAGTGCTTATGTATAAGCTGTTTCCACGATAAAAGATAAAATAACGTCAAGCTGTTTTCATATAAACTATAAGTTGTTTTCATATAAAAATAGCTTATGAACATGTCATAAGTTGTTTCCATAAGCTCTCCCAAACAGTCGCATCAGTGTTTATGTCAGCAGGTATGCCGAGATAAGTCAATCCAAACAGACTTATATAAGTTTAAATATGTGCAATGTGCTAGGCAACACAAATATCATATATAGTTTGAAAAGTGTGTATTCAATCCATAATTTGCTAAAATAGAATATCTTTTAGCTAGCTACAGTACCTGTTCTACAGAGTTTACTTCAGTGGCAACATTAACAACAGGGAACCTAGACTTTCCCTTTGTGCTATTAATTCCAATTCCTCCATAAAGCTTCTTACTACAGTTTTGCCCTGCAAAGACAACATTTCAATGTATATTTCAACAATCAAATAATGTCCAAAACAAAAAAAGTAAAGACATGAAAACTGTGAAGCAATATATACAATATACCTGAGGTTAAAGAGAGTGTATGAATGGAAGGGTTGGAAGAAGGAGAAGAAAGGTAACGTGAAGGAAGAAATGCAATGGAAGAAGTGCCTAGTGTTGTTGAAGACATAGTTGAAGGAGAAGAACACAAGTTTGTGTTATGCAATGATATGCTTTAACTCAAGTTTATGTGTTTTATGGCAGATGGCATGCTTCCTATTGGCCTCCCACCATCCGGATAAGAAGATAGATAGATTTCCTTCTCTCTCTCTTTAGTAGTATAATATGAATAAAGGGGGGTGTAGTTCACAAGTATATGAGTGCGTTGTTTATTACTCCCTCAATCTCAAAATTGTAGTTCACAATATTTATTTTTAAAATAATTGTCAGTTTACGGTATCAATACAGTATTTATTATTTATTTTTACTATCATACTTTTATGGTTAAAGTGCACTTTCCCCCCTTAAGTTTGAAAAAGTTGCGAATTTGACCCCCTATAAATAAAAACTACAATTTTGACCCCCTAAAATTTAGCACCATAAACTCATTTTTTAAATTAAAAAAGCCACATATTCATTTTTTAAATTAAACAAATCAAAAAAATTAAAAATTAAAAGGAAGGGAAAAAGGAATAGACGTGAATTAACATGAACAACACAACATCATAATCTTCATGATTCATCAGCCCATAAACTCATCAATTCTTATCTCTATGTCTCATCCTTTGTTAAACTGAAACCATATCTTACCCTTATTCTCTCCCAACCCTTCTTTCCCCATCTTCATGCCCCAATATTGCGGCGGAGAAAATAAACCCATAAAATCAAACATTGAAACTTCTTGTTATTTAGTGTTGGCTAAAAAATCCATGTCTTTTCTAAATAATAAGCATAGATTGAATCATAATCCCAATCACATAAGAGAAAGATAGAGTAACATCATGCAATATGGAAGAAGTCACGACATAGGAGGTGCAGATTTATGGCGTAGCAACAACTGCAGTAACACTAAACCCCTCAACCTCACCGATCGAAGCGGCAAAACCGACCCAATGTCTGATTCAGCGACATTGAAGACCAACCCTCTAATTCCCATATGCAATGTTTGTGAATCTGAGAAGATCTTTGATTCCCAATGTTCGTAGATTTACATTTATGGGTTTTGGGGTTTTTTTTCAATTTTTTTTTTTGTTAATGAATTGTATATGGTTATTGAAATATGACAAGAAAATGTAACGCTGGGAAGTGCTCGCTGACCATTGATATTTGAAATTGAAGCATTATTCATGCAGATGAGCATTACACCACCCATTATTGGACAAAGTGAGAAAAATCATAAAGATGATGAATGTTAATAGATAACAAATACAAAAGGGATTTTGTTTTTGTTAATTTATTTTGTTTTTGTGCTCAGATTTTGTTATTGATGGTGCTAGATAATGTTGTTGTAAGAGAATTAATTATCAATAGAATATCTAGCTTTAGGATTGTTTGATTTTTTCGGGTTGAGTTTTGTATTTTGTGGATAAAGATGATGAAGCTGTGATGAAGATGAAGAAGAGTATGGATTTTAAGGGTTTTTAATTTTTTTCTAATTTATTAAATTTATTTAATTTAGAAGATGATTACCTGGCTTTTTTTATTTTTTAATTCAATAATTACACGCGTGGCATGCCATGCAGGCGTTGACTAAGTCAAAATTGGGCAAAAGGACTATTATTGCAAATGGGCTAAATCTTAGGGGGGTAAAATTGTAGTTTTTGTTCATATGGGGCCAAAATCGCAACTTTTCAAACTTAAGGGGGAAAAGTGCACTTTAGCCCACCTTTATTTATTGAAATTCATCCATCTTAACTGCCATTAATATCATACTCTTATTTATTAAATTTTATCCAACTTAACTACTTCACTAACTACAATTAATAAGGGTGTTTTAGTAAATGTTACTAGTTTTACCATTAAAATCAACACAATTAATCATTTCTTTAATAATCATGCACAAACCTTAAACGACTAATATTGTGAGACGGAGAGAGTAATCATAGAATAGGGTAAAAGATAGGCTAAATTGCAAATTTAGTCTCCCAAATTTTACAATTTGGCGATTTTATGTATGTGCTAACCTGATTAAAATCAAAGGGATTCTCGTTTCTGCAATTGAGGATAAAGTTTGAAGGATCAAAATTGTTATTTTCAAAAGTGGGGGGCCAACATTATCGGATTACGAAACTTTTAGGGGTTAAGGGTGCGTTTGATTTACTAAAAAATGAAGGACATTTTCAGTTGTACTATTTTCAAGAACGAGACAAAACTGAAATTCTTGTCGCTCACTAAACCACAAAACAACTTTTTATCTCACATACAAAATGTTTAAAATACAAAAGTAGCTCTTTATCCACCAAAAATCAAGACCAAATATTATTGAATATCATAAAATTTGTCATATGTTGGTTTGCCTTGTGTCGTGTTGTTATGTCTTGTATTGTTTTGTCCAATACTTACTCTTCAGTGGATCAAACGTACACAATATAAATATAGTTTATTGAGTTTATTACATTTGAAATTCTCAAATATCTAGACTTATAATTTTTTATCTATATTAAAAAAATTATATAAAATATCGTTTGTAATTTACACGCAAAATTTCTATAAATATATACTCCCTCCGTCCCAAATTATAAGCAAAAAAAACTCATTTTCTTTGTCCCATATTATAAGCAAAAAAGACTAACTTTTATCATATTTAATTATGTTTTTTCAAAAAACTATCTTTTCCAACGGAAAATTAAATGCAAAGTGCATTCAATTTGCTCTCTTTTTCATTTTCTCTATAATCAACTACCAAAGAAAATTGTTTTTACATCTTTCTATAAAACTTATTTCAAAGATAACACAAAAAACTATGTTACAAACTACTATGTTTTATTTTTCTTAATAAGTATGATTTTATTTTTTTTGCTTATAATATGGGACGGAGGGAGTATTTGATAATCTACAAGCGTTAGCGGTAAAAAAAAGAGCGGAAAGACGGACACTTATAATAAAGAAGATGGGTTGATGAAAGCACAATTTTGGTCGTTTATGCAGACGAAATGACACTTACAACCTATTTTGATGAAAGCACAATTTTGGTCTCCTATTTTAAGTTTTTTGAACAATCCATGATTTTGATCATTAAATTTGATGATGTGACGATAAATCGATCACTATCGATCACTCTCAGCCATTTGTATCATGACTAGTACTCTCATATTAAGAGTATTACTAACAACACATTCTTTTGAACATTTTCTCTAATATTCACTCTCTTATTGGTTTAAACCACCGTGGATTTACACATTGGAAATAGAACACACACAAATTGGTGGGACATACATTGATTCCATCCAATAAAAGAGTGTTCAAAAATAAGTGTTTCTAGCATTTCTCTTCTATAATTTCAATTGATATTGTTTTAATTTTGTATATTTGGTCAACTCTAAATTTAACAACCTACTCCAAAGTTAACGTATCTTGTTAACAATTCAATACAAATACATCTATTTTTGTTGACCAAACTTTCTCTTATAAATAGGATCGAAGGAAGTATTTTTTTAAAAACTCTCATGCAATTAGACAATCTATCATAATTTATTAAAATAGAACCTCAAACTATTTTGTTGACATCTCATCATTTCATTTGCCAAATAATCAAATTTGTTCCAAATCTAAAATTCAACTTGTCACCCTTAAAGTTGTAGAATGGGTTCTCCATTCGTTTCATTGGCTGGTACTCCCTCCGTCTTAAGTTGTATGTCGCTTTGAAAAAAAAAATTCACAAATTATATGTCGTTTTACAATACCAATGAAACAATAATGTTACTTTTCTTAGTATATCCTTAATTATTTATTACTCTCTCTTCTTTCAATTCTTTAATATATTTTTCACATACCATTTATCAAGGACTATTTTGTAAAACAACTCATAATATCTCTTTTTCACACAAAATTAATTATATTTCTTAATACTGTGAAATGCACAAAACATCATACAATTTGGAACAGAGGGAGTATATACTTAATTTTTTTTTATAACGGGTTTTTAGAGTGAGAAGATGGTTCCCCAGTCTAAGGCAGGGAAGACCTCCGGGCTCAAAGAGTATTTATAAATGTATTTACATTTACCTCTCATTCAAAGACACTAGTGGAGCTCGAACCCATAATCTCCCGGATTCATGACATGTCTTTTTACCACTAGATCAAGCTTTTTGAGTTGGAGTATATACTTATTAATTCTTCTAATATTACTACTAAAAGAGAAGCATTTCCCTTAAGTAAAATACATTAAATGTGCAGAACATGACGAGAAAGTATCGTGCGAAGTTAGTTTTATCAAGAACTCCTAAAAAAACAAGTGTTCCTCAAGGGAATCAATAATAATAATAATAAATAAATAAATTAGATTTTTGACCCGGGCTCTGCACGGGTTTATTGTAAAGGGATTGACATGCGAATCATAAAATGCAATATATAATTGCTAACAGTGAAAAAAATAACACGTGATAATCCATAGTAGACAAAATAAAACACTTCATAAAATATATGAAATCTGAAAATATTATAAAAGAAAATCTGGTAATCCAATCAATAATTTGGTAAAAGAAATATGAAGTTTTTAGTACATTGGCATGTAGTTTCATCACACAAGCGAAATACTTCCTCATATACGACGTTAGACGTTACATTGGTATCTTCACCATCTTCATCAGTGATCAATATATTTAATCCTTCTTTGGACATAACTCTTGAAACAACAACATACACCTGTCCGTGATAAAATACAGGCGTCGGTAGATATACACCAACATGTTTAAGCGACTGCCCTTGACTTTTGTTAATTGTCATTGCAAATGATACAGTCATAGGAAATTGTCTTCGTTAGATTAAATTAGTGCTAACCTAATAAAGCAAATATGAGGAAAAATATTAGGTTAAGTTGATGCAGACCTAACAAAATTAATAAATAAGGATAAGTGTAGAAAATATTGTCAAAAAAAAAGGCAAGAGGATATGAATGAAATTGGTGCGATGCATTTTTTTAGATGAAATTTGTTAGGTTAAATTACTGATAACCTAATACAGCAAATGGGAGGGAAAATATTAAGTTAAGTTGTTGCAGACCTAACAAAATTGATAAATAAGAATAAAATAAAAAATGAAAATAGTTTCAACTACGCAATTACTTTTCATTTAACAAGGTCAAAGTCAAGATTATTGACTCTTACCACAACATAATGGAAACGAAAAATTACGAAAAAATTAAATCACACCGAAAATGGTATGTTACTTCCCCTAGGAAAAACCACTATTTAAATGAAAAACTAAAAATCGACACGGAACGGTAATCATTACTTCATCAACGGTAGAGATTTTTATTGTTGCGTCGCGCCTGTGTTGCTTGTAGCGTCATGGAATCATAAGCACTACTAATTAAAATGGTTGATGACCGAGTAAATGAACTTTGAAAAAATTAATGCTTCATAGTTCATAAAATCTTTGGGTAGATGCCCTCGTTACTGTAATCATGGATTATAGCGAAAGAAGTCTCTCGTGAGAAGACAAAGTCACTCTAGATAAGATAGACTGCACTAGCCATCATGTTGATGGTAAACCAGTATAAGTATATTGATGGTAAACCATTATAAATATATAGTGTTATTCTGCTTTAGTTAATCGTTAAGTTCTTTGTGGTTGCATTTTCATGTTGCGGTTTGTTTTTCAAATGAACTTAAATGTTTTGATAAAAAAAAAATTGTATTGTTAAATAAAACATAACTTCAAAGACTTTTACACCTTCATCACTAATCTTTTCTTTATAGGAAAAAAAGGATGAAACGCTCCAAGATTCTCAAGAATTGCCTTCATTGCTAATCTTTTCTTTAGGGTTTTCTCTTCTCTTTTATCTCCACTCCACCGTCCTTCTTGTTTTCCTTCTCCAATCTCTATTAGATTGTTGATAGCTGACTCTTAGTTTCCTCCTTGGTAGTGTTGTTTACACCTTCTTGTGCTTCTATTTTTCCTTCCCCTTACTGGTTTACTTTGCTTCAAGTGTCCATTTTGTTAGTGTTTTTCTCTCCCTTTTTCATCCTTTCTTTCTCCTCCTTTTGTGGTTGATTTAGAGTGCTTACATGTAATTGGGCAGCTATGCTGATCTAATAAACTATTCTAGACCTATCTTTAACAAGCATCTTACACGGTTGAATGTATGAGGCGGCCCGTTAATTTTGTCAAACTATATTAACGGAATGTACAATCAGATACTATTTTAATGTTAGATACTCCTTACACATTCGGGACCAAAATGACTATTGCCTCTTAATATAGTTTGTATTATTGTTTCTTTAAAATTTTAGCCACATATGTACCAAATGTCTAGATCTGCCCCTGATCCAAACATATCCAGTAACATACAATTTTGTGCGATTTTCATTTCTTTTATTTTCTACAAGTTTATGTTTATTAATATGAATTTCTTTGCAAAAATGAAATATTAAAAATACAAAATAGGAAGCACAAATTAAAATTTATTTGTTTATTCATAGTTTGACACAGTGTTAATTTTCATGAGCATGTTTGATTCTGCACAGTCTCACATAACATAAAATTTATTTAATTATTAGTTTTTTTTTTTGCAAGCTATCCAAGCATGAATAAATTTATGTATGTATTTCACGAGCAACCTACAAAACAAAAAATAAAAATAAAAACTTAGTCAAAAAAAAATTGATTTCTTAAAAGAAGACAATAAGAGATGAAGAGAATGTAAAAAAAAATTATACCGTTGGTGATATCGGACATCTACTTATGCAATCACCCATGCAGTAGTCAAAGTCTATATTATCGGAGTACACTTTACATACTCTCGTACACTTTACATCACAAGGTGGTTTTGGAAACTTAGTTGGTGCAGCTGCAAACTCTTGAGATGGTGCAATGGATTCAACCTGTGTTACAACTAACATAATAATTAACATCAACACAACACATTTTTTTAGTGTGATTATTCCCATAATTCTTTTAGATGCGTATGTTTTATCAACTTCTATTAAAATGATCTATGTGTGTGTTTTAGGTTTTACAAAAGACCTTATTTATAACCATAAAAGTGGTCAAATATCCTCTCAAAAAAAAGTGGGTCAAACATAAAATGTAATATTACATGGTCAAACAATTTGACTAGATTACCTTCAAATATAAAAATGGCTATATAAAATGTAATATTATATGGTCAAACAATTTTACTAGTTTACCTTCAAATATGAAAATGGCTATATAAAATGTAATATTATATGGTCAAACAATTTTACTAGTTTACCTTCAAATATAAAAAGTGGCTATAAAATGTAATAATATACCTAAATTTAAATTACCTTCAAACAAATTTACTTTTTTTTTTTGTGGTCGGGGTAAACCCCGAAGTAATAATATACCTAAATTTAAATTACCTTTAAACAAATTTGCTTTTTTTTTTCTAGCCGAGGTTTGAACCCCAAACCTTGCATATATTATGCATTGTCTATACCAACTGGTTTTTTTTTGAAGAAATCAAAATGGAATTAAAACACCAAGAGTGATGCACCTCACACAAGGTGTGCAAAAGAGAATCACCCAATCAAGTTACAAAGTTAATGTCAGGTGCCAAAAGCAAACAAAAAAACTCCATACACTAAAAAAAAAAGAGCTATTACGTAACACCCATACATATCAAAGGGTGCCGCCACCAGTCAGTATAACTGAAAGCGAAGGTAAGCATTTTAGCTTTCAACCAAGCAAAAGACATAAACTTAACGCTATCCAATAAATGCGCCAAATCCTGAGTAGTGTGAGAAAAAATTCTGCTATTTCTTTCCTTCCATACAACCCAGCAGCCGGCGTGCCAGATCACTTGGAGAAAAGAATGAGTTGACTGCGGTAATCCCGCCAAATGTCCAAATTGATGAAGATGTTCTCGGACGGTTTGAGGAGGTGTGAAGATGATACCGATCCACTGATAAATAAGGTGCCACAAGCTACCGAAGAAGTCGCAATGAAAAAATAGATGACCCACGGACTCCGGGCAGCCACACCCACCTGCACAAATAGTGTCGTCAGGCGAGAGGACTCTCCTACGAAGAAGATTATCTTTGATGGGGAGTCGACTGCGAAGTAATCTCCAAACGAACACAGACACCTTTAACGGAACATGTTTCAACCAGGTAGCATTGAAAAGGCCAGTCTCTATAGGTATGGCCGACATCGTGAGGTACTGATAAGTCCCCTTAACGGTATAACCGCTAATATGATCAAGAATCCAACGCCACCTGTCAAGAGTAGAATCCTGCAAAACAACATTACACAACAAGGACGAGCAACTGAGTTAAGCTCACGAGAACAAACAAATTTGCTTTTAAATTCATTAATTATGATTCTATTGCTATAAATATATTTTTTAACCAAAAGAAGAGCGACTAAGGCTTGGTACCTCGAAAGAGGTTCCTGTAGCTTCTTTTTTTTTGGACAGATTTAATAGTGGTGGTTATTAAATGAATATTATGGTAAGAATTTATCTTTAACAAATCTCATGAACCATGTCTCTCTCTATAATTCTTTTTTAAAATGCATTTTAAAAAAAACGGATAGATGGGCACGATAATGTCCTTCTGAATGCTAATAGTCTATAAAATAAAAATACATTCAAATCCCTTGAGGTCTCTTTAAATAACACAAACACCCCTTCTATTTTTTTTATTTAACAATGACCTTCCCTGTTGTTTGATATCGTTTAACTTTGGTCAAATTATTTTTATAAAAAATAAACTAATATTGCTTCTCTTTGATCTGAATTCAACCTCCTGCACTCAACACCCAAAAATTTCCATCAAACACAGAAGACATGAAACACAAGTCTTTCTTTTTGTGTTTCATCCCAATTTTTTATAAGGATTAACAGTCGCTTTTATTTTTCTCAATCCCAAATTAGTCATCCTAGTTAATCACAACTGCAAGTCAAACAATCATTTTTTTCACCTACATGCTTCAGATCTCATTTCTTAGAAATATCGTGTAGAGACCTATTTTTATGTGCTGATCTTTTTTAATGTAATATAAGTGGGATAAACAATCATTTTGACCCTTGAATGTATGATACAAGACAAACTCCTTAATAAAGGTTAACACACTACCCACATAAATAAGCGAGTAAGATTAGAAATTATAAACCATATCATTTCGACCGGTAGGAAGAGTTTTAGCTAAAAGGGTAAATTACACCATAATTCTTTTAAAATATTTAATTGTAATAAATTGGTCATTTAAGTATTTTTCGTACCAACATTTAAGTAGTTTCCTTAACCATTGTCTTGAGGGCACTGGTTAGCAAGACCCTATAAGAAATTATGTAGTACTCCCTCCGGTCTCAAATATAAGAAAATATTCTTTTTTTAAGTTCATTGAGTAGTTATGTATCTAGTCTACATTGTAAAACAAATACATTAATTATTCAATGAACCTAAAAAATATTGGTACCAAAGTTAATGTATCTTGTTAAAAATTCAATCCAAATACATCAATTTTTATTGACCAAACATTCTCTTATAAATAGTGCTTATAAATAGTGCTGGAGGAAATAATTTTAAAAAACTCATGCAATTAGACAATCTATCATACTTTATTAAAATAGAACCTCAAACTATTTTGTTAACATCACATCATTTCATTTGCCAAATAATCAAATTTGTTCCAAATCTAAAATTCAATTTGTCACCCTTAAAATTATAGAATGGGTTCTCCATTCGTTTCATTGGTTAGTACTCCCTTCGCCTCAAATTGTATTTCGCTTTGGAAAAAAATTGTCACAAATTATATGTCGTTTTACAATACCAATGGAACAATGTTACTTTTCTTATTATATCTTTAATTATTTATTACTCTCTCTTCTTTCAATTCTTTAATTTATCTTTCCCATGCCATTTATTAAAGACAATTTTGTAAAACAAATCATAATATCTATTTTCCACACAAAATTAATTATATTTCTTAATACGTGTGAAATGCCCAAAACATCATACAATTTGGAACAGAGGGAGTATATACTTTTTTTTTTTATAACGGGTTTTTAGGGCGAGGGGATGGTTCCCCAATCTAAGACATGGAAGACCTTCGGACTCAAAAAGTATTTACAAAGATATTTACATTTACCTCCCCTCCAAATAAACTAGTAGAGCTCGAACCCAAAATCTCTTGAATAACATGTCTTTTTTTGACTAGACCAAACCTTTTGAGTTGGAGTATATACTTATCAATTCTTCTAATATTACTACTAAAAGAGAAGCATTAAATAAAATACATTGAATGTGCATAACATGACGAGAAAGTATTGTGCGAAGTTAGTTTTATCAAGGACTCCTAAAAAAACAAGTATTCGTCCATAGAATCAATAATAATAATAATAATAATAATAATAATAATAATAATAATAATAATAATAATAATAATAATATAAGAAAATGAAAATAGTTTCAACAACACAATTACTTTTATTTAACAAGGTCAAAGTCAAGATTGTTGACTCTTACAACAAGATAATGGAAACGAAAAATTAAATCACACCGAAAATGATATGTTACTTCCCCCAGGAAAAACCACTATCTAAATAAAAAAGTCGACACGGAACGGTGATCATTACTTCAACGACGGTAGAGATTTTTATTGTTGTGTCGCGCTTGTGTTGCTCGTAGCGTCATGGAATCATAAGCACTAATTAAAATGGTTGATGACCGTTAAGTTCTTTATAGTTTAAATTTCATGTTGCCGTTTGTTTTTCAAATGAACTTAAATGTTTTGATAAAAAAAAATTGTATTGTTAAATAAAATATAACTTCAAAGACTTTTAAAGTTTGAATGATTAAGAGAAAATAACTTCAAAAAATGAGAAAACACAGTTTAAACCCTCACTTTCTTGTGTTTCTTACATATTCATGTTTGAATGTTTAAATTCAAATAACACAACTCATTACCAGTTTATTGTTCAAACTTTCAATGATTAATCTTTTTCGTCCTTGAAACTGCAAAATAATAATAATAATAATTATTATATTATTATTATTATTATTATTATTATTATTATTATTATTATTATTATTATGAGGTGTCACATTATGGTAGAATGTACGAGGAAACACATTAACATTATCAAGAAAAAAGAAGAAGATGAATTTGTGATTCTTATATTGATTTATCTCAATTCAAAGATAATACGGTGAAACGCTCCAAGATTCCCAATAATTGCCTTCATCGCTAATCTTTTCTTTAGGGTTTTCTCTTCTCTTTTTTCTCCTCTCCACCTTCCTTCTCCAATCTCTATTAGATTGTTCATAGTTGACTCTTAGTTTCCTCCTTGGTAGTGTTGTTTACACTTTCTGGTGCTTTTGTTTTTCCTTCCCCTTACTGGTTTGTCCTGCTTCAAGTGTCCATTCTGTTAGCGCTTTTCTCTCCCTTTTTCATCCTTTCTTTCTCCTCCTTTCGTGGTTGACTTAGAGTGCTTACAGGTAATTGGCCAGCTATGCTATTCTAAACCTATCTTTAATAAACATCTTACACGATAGAATGTATGAGGCGACCCATTAACATCCTGCATGGTATCATAAGTGGCCCTAACCACTACTGGAATGTGCGACTGCCCATGACACCATACTTAAAGGGTATCAATTGGTTATACATATAGTATTTGTGTATATAAATATATAAAGGAAACTTGTCAAACGGCAAAGGTATTATGTGAGAAAATTAGCATATGTCCTCACTTTTATTTCTTATTCATCTCAACCTTTGGTTATCTTTGTAATAGATTGTTTTTAGAATCTTCGTAATAGATCTAAACGGTGAATGAAAGTGGTCGATGGGTGAACAACTTGTTCACCTTAGATTCCACCCAAAGACATATGAAATAATAAAAAATAAATAAATTATTAAATAGTATTAAAAATGGAAAAGTAATTAATATGTACATAATTTATGTAATATATCATACTAAGAAAAAAATATTGAAATATATGTCAGCAATTTTGTTCGATTTTGAAAAATCAATCGAAAATCTAATCTTATCCCACTTGTTTTAACAAAAGGACATCCAAACATATCCAGTAACATACGGTTTTGTGCGATTTTCATTTCTTTTATTTTCTACGAGTTTATGTTTATTAATATGAATTTCTTTGCAAAAATGAAATATTAAAAACAGAAAACAGGAATCACAAATTAAAATTTATTTGTTTATTTATAGTTTGACATAGTTTCAATTTTCATGAGCATATTTGATTCTGCAGAGTCTCACGTTACATAAAAATTATTTTATTATTAATTTTTTTCATGCTATCCAAGCATGAATAAATTTATGTCTGCATTTCAGGAGCAACCTACAAAGCAAAAGATAAAAATAAAAACTTGTCAAAAGAAATTTGATTTCTTAGAAGAAGACAATAAGAGATAAAGAGAATGTAAAAAAAATTATACCGTTGGTGATACCGAACATCTATTCATGCAATCTTTCATGCACAAGGCAAAGTCTATAGTTCTTTTTAAGCCACATATTATCGTACACTTTACATCACAAGGTGGATATGGAAACTTAATTGGTGCATCTGCAAACTCTTGAGATGGTGTGATGGATTCAACATGTGTTACAACTAACATGATAATTAACATCAACACAGCACATTTTCTTCCTGTGCTTATTCCCATAATTCTTTTAGATGCCTATGTTTTATCAACTTCTATTAAAATTATTTATGTGTGTTTTAGGTTTTACAAAAGACCTTATTTATAGCCATAAAAGTGGTCAAATGTTCTCTAAAAAAAAGTAGTCAGATATAAAACATAATATTACATGGTCAAACAATTTGACCAGATTACCTTTCAAATATAAAAGTGGCTATAAAATGTAATAATATGTACTTAAATTACCTTCAAACAAATTTACTTTTAAATTCATTAATTATGATTCGATTGTTATAAATATATTTTTTAATCAAAAAAAGAGCGGTTAAGGCTTGGTACCTCGAAAGAGGTTCCTGTAACTCTCTTTGTTAATTCCCAAATTTAATAGTGGTGGTTATTAAATGAATATTATAGATATGGATTTATCTTTAACAAATCTCATGAACCATGTCTCTCTCTCCATAATTCATTTTTATAATACATTTAAAAAAACGAAAAAACGAGTAGGATAGTGCCCTTTTGAATGCTAATAGTCTATAAAATAAAAAGAAAAATACACTTATATCCATGAGGTTTCTTTAAATAACACAAACACCTCTTCTATTTTTTATTTAACAATGACCTCCCATACTGTTTGACATCGTTTAACTTCCGTCAAATTATTTTTATAAAAAAAATAAAAAAACTAATCTTGCTTCTCTTTGATATGAATTTAACCTCCTTGCCCTCGATACCCAAAATTTCCACCAACCATGGAAGAAACACAAAAGACATGAAACACAAGTCTTTCTTTGTGTTTCATCCCATTTTTTACTAAGGATTAACAATCGCTTTTATTTTTCTCAAACCCAAATTAGTCATTCTAGTTAATCACAACTACAAGTCAAACAATTATTTTTTTCACCTACATGCTTCAGATCTCATTTCTTAGAAATATTGTGTAGAGAACTATTTTTATTAGTTGATCTTTTATAATGTAATATAAATGGGATAAACAATCATTTTGGCCCCTGAATGTATGATATAAGATAAACCCCTTAATGAAGGTCAATCATATCATTTTGACCGAAATAAGCTAGCGAGACTAGACACTATAAACCATATCATTTTGACCGGTAGGAATTGTTTTAGCTAAAAAGCTAAATTACACCATAATTCTACACATTTCTGCACAATTTCATTAAAAAAATATAAAAATTAACTTAAAAATAGGGACCAAAAGCAGTGATTGAAAATTTTTTAGGGACTAAAAGTTGAAGGAAATTTTTAGAGGGATTAAAACGAAAAGTTAATATATTAATAGGGATAAAAACATATTTTAAAAAAAAAATATGTAGTCTTTGTTACTGTTTTGTTTTTTGTTTTCCTTCTGCTGGAATTAATCCTAACCAACTCTACCTAGAATTTTTAAATTTTGATGTCAGAAATTATGACATCTAGCAATATTAGCTTTTTAATCTTTATTATTGATCAAACTACTACGATAAAGATGAAAGTTAACTATAAGAGCCGCAAAGAACTACTCCCTCCTAAAGTATCCACTAGCAAACTATTAATAGCAAAAGGATGAAAGTAACTAGTATTGTATTGCTTGTGATATTGCTGTTCATCTCATGATTAGCAAATAATCAATGGTAAACATCATTGTGATTTCAAGAAATGATTTTTCATAACCATTATATAGGAACATCTTCAAGCAATCTCTTTCATTTATGACATATGAGACACCACAATTTGCCCAATCGTTTTTTTCTCTCTTTGTTTTATAGTAGGGACCGGTCTAAGGGTAAAACAATTAAAACTTTCGTCTTAGACATTTCAACAAAAAATTATTTTTCATTAGAAATTATAAACAAAAAGGTCACATATGAGACAAAAAGAGACCCCGCATATTAAAATTTAGGCTAAATACCTCTCTGGATCCTTTAAGTTTCATGTTTGTTTTAGATAGGTCTTTTAAGTTTCTAAGGTTTCAGATAGGTCCTTTAAGTTTCGAGTTTGTTTCGGATATGTCCTTTAAGTTTCTAAAGTTTCAGATAGGTTCTTTAAGTTTCGAGTTTCGCTTAACGGACAGATCAACTTTGGCTTAATGGAGGTTGATAGAAAGGACCTATCTGAAACAAACTCGAAACTTAAAGGACCTATCTGAAACCTTAGAAACTTAAAGGACCTATTCAAAACAAATTCGAAACTTAAAGGATCTATCTGAAACTTTAGAAACTTAAAGGACCTATCTGAAACAAACGTGAAACTTAAAGGACCTAGGGAGGTATTTGGCCTAAAATTTACATTAAACCTCATTTAATACTGTTCAATTGGTACTATGTATACTCTTATATCAAACTATAATTCAAATCTACAATAAAATTGTTGGCTTGATATATCTTGGATTTTGGAGACAAGGATCTTTAAGAATCCTTTAAGAGGGATCTAAAACAATGATCGTGAAGCAATGAGGAATGCAATTGAAAAAGAAACAACACTAAAAGTTGCCTCTCCAAAATCCAACTAAACCATAAACCCTAGACCCTTCCGTTCTCTTAAGATCCTTGTATCCAACCACACTTGAGAGAGAAGGATTTTGGTCCCAGTGTAATTGGATGCAAGGACCTTCAAGAGAACGAAAGACATTCCAAGGGTTGAAGAGACAAAAATGGAAGCTTGTGGAGCTACATGGTGGTGTTAGATGTAAGGAAAAGAAAAATGAGCAATGTGATTTATAGTTAAATTAACATCATCACCAATTTAGAGTCAAGGAGGAGAAATATTGTAATTGACTCAAAATTGATAATTAAAGGTTCGACAAAAATTGTGAGCGATTTGGTTCAGGTTTAGCTTGACAAAAATGGTGGCACGAAGAGGAGAAATCGTGACACGATTTTCTCGGGACCTGTGCATTGTAGAAGACTTCATTTTTCATGTTTTGAGAATAACTTCAAGAGAGAGAAACTTAGGAAATCAAAGAAGATAACTTTAGAGTTGAGTGTCTTTGGTGAAGGTCTCTTGATAGGTTCTCTTGGTTGGAAAACATTTGTAAACATGTTTGGTGAGCGAAATCATCGAGTCTCTTGGGAAAATTGTAGTCATCAATTCAGTTAGGAACCTTCCCATCGTCTTAACAGCCCAGGAACTAGTATTCCAATGGAACATTGCTTAGTTTACATTCCCAGCATCTTTATAACTAAACTGTGATTCCTAGTTTACATTCCCAGCATCTTTATAACTAAACTGTGATTCCTAGTTTACATTCCCAGCATCTTTATAACTAAACTGTGATTCCTTGAATCACAAGTTTCAGTTTCATATTGCTCAAACCATATCTTCTATGTATTCTTACTTTCTGAATACTATGAAAACGAAGATATAACAACTCATTCTATATGAACCCCTAGAACGAACTAATAGATTGAGTTATCTCCCACAAAACCTAACATACTAGCTATATTCAATATATGATAATACTCTTCTTAGCAAAAGTGGTACTTAAGGTTTCATAAGGAGGAATAGTGCTCTAGCTCCCTGCAATGTCTTCCCAGGTTCCAATTTGTCTCAGAGGATCAAATTTAGGAGCGATCCAAGCTTTTTGGAACCTACAAAACTATTGCCGAGTGATTGTTAATTAAGTATCACCCTGTAATGGTTAATTGTCAGGCCAGGGTCACAGCATACTATTAAAATTGCTGAAACTTGATTCCTATTCACTAATACCATAAGAGATGTAAATTTTCATTCTCTTGATTGAATTGACACTATTGACATCATTAGTAGTTTCGAATCAATTCATTGAAAAATCATTTGCTATAGCAATGGTAATGTATTATTTATGCAAGAATACATAAACAATGTCTGAACTCGTATTTACTTGTTTACATAAAATCAATAACTAATACCATAAAAAAATAATATTACGAACACTCTTTTTTCAATATTCACTCTTTTATTGTGTTACTATCGTCAAATGCGTGACTCGGGTAACAACTCTTGACTACCAGCAAACATCTGCATATCTTCTCTAAAAGTAGGCAAAGCTACCTCACTCAAATTCACCAAAACCTTAAACCCATTCTTTTTCTCAGCACTAGCTGTTGAATAAGGCAAAAAGTAACAAGGTTCAACACTCCCAAGCAAGTTTCTACCAAGTGGCAAAACAGTAACAGGACCTCCCCACCCAAAATCCACAGTAGAATGGCCCAAGTGTCTCCAATCAGTGAAACCACTCACCCATTTTCCTGCTGTGATCCCATCAGCATAATGCAAATGTTGATAATCAATGAAGGAGCGAACATACTCATCAGTGACATTAGTTTTACTCTTTCTTATTAGCTCTGCTGTTTCCCAAATGGGTTGTTCTATCAAATCTTTGGCACTCAGTTGAACATACATTGGAACACAACCATTTCCCCAATATCCACCAGGTAGTGATGGCTTTACTAATCTTCGTATGTTGATTGAGTATGCAAACTTCACCTTCTCATTATCCTCCACTTTTGAGGCCTTTACCCTGTAGTAGCAATTACCATGGTTAGAGCAGAAATCATATCATCATGTAAACTTTAAATACTATTATTCTTGTCCCTAAATATATCACCAATTGAATAACCTCTCAAAAAATATCACCAAATGAATAAAAATAATGGAACTTAATAAAAATTAGTAGCAGTTCTAGTATAAAGAAGAATAAAACACTTTTTTAGAGAATAGAAATTTTAAAATAGTAAAAATTAGAATTAATATTATATAATACCACAATCTGTAATGAGGTGTGTTATTTAGACATAGAAGTCGGCCAACATATCCGACACCATATAAAATACAATCTAGATGAGTGTGGTGTCGGAATCAAGAAGAGAGGGAAACGGTGTTGATATCGGGTTTAGTGTCCAAGAAACATTTCCAATTTATACTACTTGATTGAGAATATGAACAACTGTTACATTGATAATTTGGAAAATGATATTTTGACACAATTTTGATTTCAAATTCAACATGTGGTTAATAATGTGTCGTAATTCATTAATCATCAATTAAACACAATTTTAAACTATAGTAACCACAATTTTCAAGTGTATATTTGAATTGAAGTTGAACACAGGAAAATAGTTGTCAACGGCGTTTAAAATTGTGGTTAATGCATCATGTGAATGGCGAGCAAGTTGTGATCACTTAATTAACATTCATTAACCACTACTAAATGTAATTAAACAAATATTTTAACTATCTAATTTATTCGCAAATAAAATTTTGATCTCAAATCAATTTGTGTCTCAATAATAATTTATAGAAAGTAGTATACATTACTCTACTTAACATTGTATAATAGTCCAATGAAAACTTACTTGGACCTCCAAATGTAAGCACCTAAGGCTTCAAAAGTGGTGAACTTGAACCCACATTGATCAAACAAAGATTTCTTAAACTCTTCCAAACACTCATCCTTCACATGAAAACACTCTCTCATAACACCACCATCATCTTCTTCATACACCAAAAACTTCTTATCCAAACTCAAAAACTCTCTTACCAAAGCCGAATCCACTCGTGGCACATCCCTTGGACCCAACAACTTCTCTCTCTCCCACACCGGCTCCACCGTGATCCGCTCCCCGCCACGAGCCAACTCAGCCATGGCGTTGAAAAAAAGTGTTCCACCCATTCCATCACAAAGTGAATGGTGAATTGCTGCACCGAGAGTGAACCCACCGCACTTGAAAACTGTTAGTTGAAGCATGCATGGATGGTTTAATCCTTCTTCAGATTCTGGGTCGGGTACCAACTGTTCAACAAAATGGGAAGATGGGTCGTCATCGAGGTAGTTTATGGATTCGAGAGTGATGTCTACGGTGGCATGGACGAGAGGAACACTGTCTTGGCTTGTGGAGCAGAAGAGTTCGAGGCGGTGGTTGCGGTAGCGGAGTGTGGCGGCGAGTGGGTAGTAATGAGGGAGAGTTTTTGAGAGGGAGGTAGAGATGACGGGGAAGGGATCATGGTGGTGGGTGGTGGTTGTTGTGGCGGTGTAAGCGCGGAGGTAGCGGATGATTGTGTTGAGGTTGTTGTCGGTGTCGAGGTGGGAGAGAGGGAGGGTGTGGTCTTCAAGGAAGGGGGTGTGAGAAGGAAAAATGAGAGTTTGTTCTTTGATTTTCAACATTTTAATTTAATTGTATGGTTTGTGTTTTAGCTAGAATGCTTCCATTTTATGATGATTGCTTTGTTTGTCTGTGTTTTCAACGTTGGAGGTTTTTTTGAGTCACTTTCTCCCACCAAACACATAGAGAATGACGTGGAGCATGCTGCACCCCATTACCATGCTGTTACAACTTATTGTTTGTTGGACAGTTTATTATCCTCTTTCAGTCAAAAAAATTCATACGCAATCAAACCTCTATCATTTTGAACACTAAGCAAATATTTGTTTGATGGATGAAACCAACATTACAAATTTGTTTAATTTCAAAGTAATTCAACATCATGATATGATATTAATGGTATATATGTTTGGGAGCTGAGTTTTAGAAGCCAAAATCTATTTAAAAATAAAACATGATAAAATATCATATAATATTTCACTGTTCTTCGAAACCATAGCTTGAAGTCAGAAGGTTGTCACGTAATTATGTGACATCTTCTAATAAGAAGACTTTTTGCATGAGTTCAAATCAAAATGGAGATTAGAGATACAGGACACCATAGCTTCAAAGAATGGCCATGCCATTATAAATCGAATGTTTTACTGTTTTTCTTTAATTGGTTCCTTGCTTGACATGTAACTAACATATAGTTATAGTTAAGCTCGGAAGTTCTTAACAATGTTCAGGAGGAAAAATGTTGAATAGGTACATTATCAAAGATTGGAGGATATGCAATTGGATATTTGTCAATACTAGTTTAATTTTCTTTTCTTCGTGTATATTTTCAATGTTCATTTCATGAGAAGGCCCAAAAACTTCCTCTACAACCAACCATCCAATCCAACCTCTAGTATTGAAAGTCCATCATAGATTAAAGTGGAAATACTTGATTCTATTGTTAGGGAAGATACTAGCAAATTGCTTTTCTGACATACAAAACGTCCTAATAACACATGGAAATTTCTAAAAAGCCATCAGCGGTAGTTAACTACTGTTGTGTAAACCGGCAGTAGTTAACTGCCGCTACAGTCGTTCTAGGATTCAACCTCTTTATTCATCATTCAACCTCTTTTTCATCATTCAACATCTTTTTCCATCAATCAACCTCTTTTTCCATCATTCATTCAACCTCTTTTTTCATCATTCAACCTATTTTTTCAACATTTTTTTCCCTATAAAAACCCTCCCAACCTTCACATTCTCTTCTCCTTACTCTCATTCTTCCTCTTTCTTCTACAAAATATTGGTTTTTCATCATTCGCCTTTCGTTGAAAGAGGCCTCTTTGAAAATTTAAGAATTTCAAGAGGTTTCTTTAAATTGGATTTACCCCAGGATTTAGGGTTTAGGGTTTATCTTGGTGTTGTCTTGGTGAGGAAAAAAGGTGAGGAACAATTTTGGGTCATATTGGTGTTGTCTTGTACAAGTATCTTGGAGAAGAGTATCCGGAAATTCTAGTTTCAATTTTGGGTGCTCTCAAGTCAATTGTTAATGTTATTGGTATGACGAAGATGACTTCACCTATTAAGGAATAAATGTACGACGAAGATGTTATTGTTAATGTTATTGGTATGACAAAACAGATTTAGTTTTACCCCATTGTAAATGTATTATTATATTAATAAAATGAGATTTTATCTATACTATATATAAAGAAAACTACCCCTTTCAGCACACTTTTGGGTTGGACTTTTCTCTCCAAAAATACCCTTAATTTTTAATTTTAATTTTAAATACAAATAATACATGTAACAAATAGATAAAAATAAATTAAATTTAAGGAGAAAACTTACGCACAATTCCTTATGAACTGTTCTTACTGTTAGTCAATTATAAAATAACACGTGGATTACTAATCCTTGTCACTAACCGTCCTCGCTAACCCTCTTTTACCTCCGTTAACCACATATAGAACTCACAAAAAACTAGCACAAAACAAAAACTCATGTTATTTTTTTATCAGCCGATTTTATGTTGTACATTTGTGTTGTTCCCCTCAATACAACCGACAAAGATTGTCAGGTATTTTCACATCCCTTCCACAAAAAACAATATTTCCATATTATTTTATTACTTCTACAAAAAAATTATTTCCATATTATTTTATTAATATAAGTTACTCTTCCTTAGCCTTTGATCAATTGTAACAAACGTGAGCAAAAAATAATGGTAAAGATTAGACTTTTTTTTTTGGCTTTCGCACCGGTTTCCAACCCACCAAAGGTGGGCGACTAATCCGGCTCGTGCGTTGAGGCATGCGCACTGGCCAAACGTTGTTCCCCCTGAGAATCGAACCCGATATTCCCCGGGTACGTCCTTGAAAGGAGCTCTTTGCCACTGGTGCCCAAACAACTTAGTTTGGTAAAGATTGAACTTTAAACCTCTAAAATAAGATTAGTAACAAACGTGAGAAAAAATAATGTTAAAGACTGGACTTTAAATCCTCTAAAAAAAAGATTTGTAAAAAATGTGAGCAAAAAATAATGTTAAAGATTAGACTTTAAATCCTCTAAAAAAAATTAGTAACAAACATGAGCAAAAAATATTTTTAAAGATTGGACTTTAAATCCTCTAACAAAAGATTAGTAACAAACGTGACCAAAAAATAATGTTAAAGATTGGACTTTAAATCCTCTAAAAAAAGATTAGTAACAAGCGTGAGCAAAAAATAATAATGTTATAGATTGACTTTAAATACTCTAAAAAAAAGATTAGTAACAAACGTGAGCAAAAAATAATGTCAAAGATTGCACTTTAAATCTTCTGATAAAAAGATTAGTAACAAACGTGAGCAAAATATAATGTTAAAGATTGAACTTTAAATCCTCTAAAAAGAATATTAGTAACAAACATGAGCAAAACATAATGTTAATGATTGGACTTTAAGGCCCCGTTTGGTTTGACCTTATGAAAAATAGCTTATGTAAATAAATAAATTTTTATTTTAATTTATAAGCTCCCACTAATGAAAATCGTATCTTCATAACTGTTTTTTCATAAACTACCTTAAAAACTTATAAATAATACATAAAAACTTATTTATTTGCATAAGTTGTTTTATATAAGCTGTAAAATAAGCTAATCCAAACGGACCCTAAATCCTCTAAAAAAAAGATTAGGACTCAAAATATTTTAGAAAAAGATTTCTTAGCACTATATTAAATATTAACTAGATTGATGAGCCGTGCGCCGCACGGGTCTTACCAACTAAAATAGAAACCAATGAGTTATACTGTAATAAAAAATTGTAATGAAGTTTATCAAATGATAGAAATTTAATAGATTAGTGATATCATGACGACATTTATATAATTCAAAAATCGTACTTTTTTACAAATTGTTTTTTTTTTGTCTAGTACATTTGGGGGTTATGAGGTTGATTTAACTTCTACCATTGTTAATGTACCAATTTTGTCTAAACTTTTATTTTTATTCCACGCAATAATTGATTCATTCATTATGTAATACTAATCATAGGTTAGATTAACATTAAATTAGAAAAAAATTAAAGTAATAATAAAAGCAATCAGACTTCTAACAAAAAAAAAAAAGCAATCAAACTTTTTCATGTGATAATGCAAGGAAAATTACTCTTTTGAAAAAAAATTAAAATATAAAACATATTAATGAAATTTTTTTAAAACAACTTTTATGGAAAAATCTCATCTAAAATTTTATTTTTATTTAAATATTACTTCTTCTATAAGCTTTAAAAAAAATCAATTGTTATTGAACTGCAATATATTCCTCTATTGTTATTAAATTAACCAGAGATAAGGGTAGCTGAGTTTGCATGGAAATTAAAGTATTATGTTTGTAAACATATTAAATAAGTGTACAACAACTTGTCAAAAAAAAATAATTTACAGAAACAATAGATATATACAAACGATGACACAACATGATAGAAAAGAAAAGAACAAGATAGGAATGAAAAACTCATTAGTGCGGAGAAATATTAAGGATTGCTGCATTTTAGAGGGATTTTGTTAGGTTAAATTGGTGCGCTGCATTTTTTCAGATGAAATTTGTTAGGTTAAATTTCTGCTAACCTAATGCAGAATTTTAGAGGGAAATTATTAGGTTACGTTGCTGCAGATCTAATAAAAGTAATAAATAAGGATAAATAGGGTTCTCAGATTTAATAGTTCGTTCCCGCATTGTTTAGTTTTTCTCAACCTCTCTCAACCCTTTGCATCAGAATTCAGAATTAACTTGTTTAGGTTTTTCTTTTCTTTTTCTTTCATGTTACAACTAATCAAAGTCAATTAATTTTATGGATTATATATTTGACTTTGTTGGTTTATAAGCGATTATTATTCAAATTGTTTACGATTAGTTTTAAGAATTATTTGACTTTGCTGGTTTATAATTGCTTATACAAACTATGATAGCGCGGCTTTTTTTTTTTTTTATGTAATGAGAACGGTGGTTTTTTTTTAATTATTAGATAAAGGGAAAATAAGCAATAACATCCCAAGCCGTTAAGCTCCTTCCATTTCCGTTTAAAGGAATAAAAGCATAGCTTTTTTCTTTGTGATTCCAAACTTTCTGCATGTATACAATTGATAAACTGCTCCCATGACCGCCATCCAATATCCAACAAAATACACTGAAATCAAAGTATTAAAACCATTTAAACAATTCAAAATTGTTAAACGATAATCACACTCATATTACCAACGACTAAAAATAGAAACACTAGAAAGCTTCAAACCACCATCTTTTGTTTTTGGTTACATTCAAACCACCATCTGAGAAGCCATAAAAAGAGAGGACCGTTAAGAAGTATGTATACGAACACCGACACCAGATACAACACGGATACTGACACGCCAATAACGTTGATAATTTGAGAAAATCACATAATTTAGGGTAATTATATTTGTGGATGCGGATGCAACACGTGTTTAGACACATCTAACATGAGGAGTGTATGTGATTCATAGGCGAGGAGTTATATGGTCGAAAGAGCCATAATTACACCTACAAATGATGATGTTAAAAAATTGAATGACATAATTATCAATTAGTTTTCAGGAGAATAACATAATTTGTTGTCATTTAACGAGGTTAAAGGGGATACTCATAACTTATATCAACAAGAATTCCTAAACTCAACTGCTCAAGGAAGTATCCCACCATATATTTTAAAGGGAAAAAAAGGTGCACCTTTGATGTTGTTGCGAAACATAGACCCTAGATATGACCTGTGTAATGGAACACGATTGTTATGTCGTAGTTTATTTAAGAATATGTTGGATGTGGAAATCCTAACAGGAAGCAATGCTGGAAAAAGAGGATTCTTGCCCAGAATTAAATTAAAAACAAATGCGAGTTCATGACTTCCCTTTGTGCTTAGTAGAAAACAGTTTCCCGTTAGACTAAGTTTTGCTATTACCATAAGTAAGTCACAAGGGCAGACCATACTCAATGTCAGAATCTATCTTCCACGACATGTTTTCAGCCATGGTCAATTATATGTAGCTTTATCAAGAGGAGTTTCTCAAAATTCAACAAAAGTTCTCATTAAAGAAGGGAAAATAGAAGGAGAAGATGAAGACTTTACGAAAAATGTAGTTTTTAAAGGTATTCTTTTATCGTAATCATAGCAAAGTTTCTTTTACATAACATGTCATTTATACATTTATTTATGTTGTTTCTTTTAGACAACACACACATTTAGGTTATGATGTTACTAATTACAATTAGAATAAACAATAAATAATCATTATTTTACCTTAATTTTATATGCAGGGAAACTAAAATATGTTGAGTTCAAAAAAATTTGTTATATGCCTTGACAATATTTTGTTTATAAATCAATATCTCAATAATTTCCATAATATTTAAAAATTTTAATCAAAATTATACAAACAAAATAATCACATGCGTTAGCGCAGTTCGTGCCCGTCTGTCCGCTAGTATCTATTACTTGTGTTCCTTTATTTTTGTTTTTATTTGCACTTATTTTAAGATTGTATATGAAATAAATAAATTGGAATAAAGATTGTGTATTAAAGAATAAATAAATTTGAAAAAGACTAATTAAACTCAGCGTGAATTCGAATAAAAATTGCGTAAATTCAAAAAAGACTAATTAAACTCAGCGTGAATTCGAATAAAAATTGCGTATTAAATAAATTCGAATAAAGACTAATTAAACTTTGCGTGAATTCGAATAAAAATTGCGTATTAAATAAATTCGAATAAAAGTTACATTACGTTACGTTACATAAAGTTCTTAAATATGTTCTATCATTACATTACATTCGAGAATGTACCTTCCAACTACAACAATTGTCTTACCTCTGAATGGGGTAAATTCAAACTTGCTAAACAGCAGAACTCAAACATTCATCCGACATTTCTATTGTTCCATTCAAAAGATTAAATTCATGTTAGGCTTGGTTTAAATAATGGTATTCAAGTGTCAAAAGAATGAGGTGCATTCCTTGACACTTCAATACCTTCATTTAAACCAGCCTAACAAGAATTTAATCTTTTGAATGAGACAATAGGAATGTCGGGCGAATGTTTGGGAACTACCGTTTAGCAAGTTTGAATTACCTCATTCAAAGGAAGACAATTGTTGTAGTTGGAAGGTGCATTTCCTACCTAATGACGATCTTCAGGCGGAATTAAACTTTTGATGATATCTTCAGTTGATCTCATCAACGTTACACGCATATTGATCCACTGGAACATGTTGTGCTCCGAAAACATGCTCGTCACGTTTTCGTCGTTCGTTAATTCTACCCAACTGAATGATACTCTCCCCTCATCGAGCGTTGGACGTTTATACCGAACGTATTCCACCCTCATTGTGTCTCTGGGGTTGATTCCCTGGTTGAATTCATTCAATTCATCCTTGAGACCTCTTAACATTACATCAAGGCACCGAACCTTCAACCTCTGAGGTTTTCCGCCGTTGAATTGTGCATGAACGTCGATCCACCCGGCCATTGTTTCAAATCTACAAATAAAAAATTAAAAACAATCAATGAAAAACTCATTCAAACATTTCATCAAACACTTGGAGTGTAAATTATACACAAACCCTAAAAAATCATAAAAATAACCCTAAAAAATTTATAAAATTCGAAAAAAAATTATAAATTTAAGCAATATAACTCCATTATAACAAGTATTCATAATATTTGTTAATAGCATTTCAGATCTACAACATAACTCTATTAAAAAAAATAAATCAAAAACTAAAAAATAAACT
>Ga0315914_1002050_pt1 | contig 30819 bp, 13 predicted proteins | sample MpolenodulesMG_FD_203920 | JGI IMG/M metagenome (GOLD analysis project Ga0315914, IMG submission 203920) | Medicago polymorpha root nodule microbial communities from Los Angeles, California, United States - elongated nodules | ecosystem: Host-associated > Plants > Roots > Nodule | place: USA...
GAAGGAATTGGAGGTATTGTTCATCAATGGTAGTTCATTCACAAACTTACAAGGTGAGTTTCTTTCTAGGATTGAATATTGGAGATAATTGAGTAGAGTAGTAAATTAAGAACTTAAAAGGGGATTGCTGTTGCTGTACTATGGAGTGTTGATGTTGGAATTGATTGATATTGTTATAGCTGGATGTGGTTGAATTTTATGAAATGGTTATTGAAAATTCGTAAGGACATATATATGGTATTTGGCCCGTATCTTTTGATGTGTAACCCAGATTTGAGTAATTATTGAAGTTTTGGATTCCTCATTCGATTCCCTACAGTTTGGACACAAACTTTGTAGGATTCGGATTTGAAACGAGTTCAGAAAACGTCTTCGAAGTTTGGTAAATTCTGCTGGAATTTTGTTACGGGTTTTGGGACAGGGCTTCACTAAAGTGGTAAGAACTCTCTCTGTGTAACTCCGAAACAGGTGGTTATTGTTGCTATGGTTAGATAACGAAACGTACGACGTTTTGGCACCGGTTTCACAAATTTTGGTCAAGTGTTGAAGTCTGGAGGTAACTCTGAAGTATGGGGGTCTGATGCTAGGATTGTGCAGAATCTGGGTTGGTATTCTTGTGATGAAGATGGTTGTTTGTGTTGCATCTTGAACACCTTGCAGCAAGCTTGAGCAAGAGAGCAGCAGCTAGGGTTTTGTTAGCTTGTTGGGACTTGAAGCTTGCAGTGGAAGCAAAGCGTACCAAGTGAGTTCTTAGTTAGCTTTCCTACCTTGGTTTTGTGTGATTATCCATGTGAGAAATTCATGTTATGTTAATCAAGGAATTAAGTTAGAGAACCCCTTTGTACCATTCATGATCAAATGTTGTTAATTGTTGCCATGCATATGATACAAACAGTTTTATGATGCTTTGGATGATTAGGAAACCTTAGAACACTTGAAGTTGATGTTTTTATGTGTAAGATACGATTTCTGCACTTCTGGGCTGATGAATGCTCGCTTAAGCATGCACTGCTCGCTTAAGCGTACAAAACGTCGAGAGGACAATTATGTTCGCTTACGCGTTCGTTTAAGCGAACTGCACGCTTGGGAGCACGCTTAAGCGTGCAGCCTCAGCACATCATTTTTGAGAATTTTCCTGTGGTCCAGAAATGTCGTTCGAGGCCAGTTTCTTGCAATCTTTTATTGAATTATGAACCCCTCAATTCCAAGTGTCTAAAGTACATTTCTAAACAAGGTTTTAAACAAAAGGAAAGCATGGCAAATCATTAACATTGTTTGTTAACGAATGGTACACAAGGGTAATATGATAATTCAACCCCCTTTCTTATGTATTTTTCTCACCTTCAGAGGTACCTCCTAACACCGCAGCAAAGGATTTGGGTAGAGGTGTTACAATCTAATCAGACACGGTAACCGCAAGCGAGGAGCGCACAATACTTTGAGAGGGTGGAGCCTGAGAAAGCGCCCGTGGAGATGGAATTGGAGGGGCTAGTTCCGTCTGCCAGTTGAACATGGCAGGCAGGGAGAGAAGAGCACCACGACTTGGAGGAATCAGTAGAGGATCAAACGAAGGGAAGAGGGAATGATCAGATATTTTAAAAGAGTGAAAATAGATCCCACGTGAATGAATTGTATAACTAGCAAATTGAAGGAAAATAAGAGACAGCAAAACCGATTGAGAATTCAAGCGGCGCCGTCATGCTTCTCGTTCTCCTTCACGATAACCCAATGGTTTTAAAATGATTTGAAAACAAACTAAATTATGAATAGTTTTAAAGGTGGCATTATATTTCTATGGACGTTAATGCAATCTTAATTTAACCTGTTGTGAAAGAAGAAGAAAAAAAATCATGGTTAAGTATACACATTCAAAACAAGTAGTATAATAAGACAGTTACCATGACAGTTGTCAATGCCACCTTTAATATTATTTAAATTTAATACCATAACAATTTATATTATTTTAAGGTAGCAGAATCGGGAATTTTTAATAAAGAACCATGTAGGGATTTCACATTAAAATAAAAAATAATTGATTTAATAAACATTTTAAGAATCAAATTATTAATGGAAAAATTTATTTCTAGAAGGATCAAATGGATTTGTGAATTGGTGAATAAAAAAAGAAATACAATGAATGTTTAGCTAATGCTTACTCACCAAATGTTGACCAATGAGAAAACATTCATTGTTAATGTTTACCTTTTTAGGTGTGTCGGTGACATATCCAATTCACCTTCAGAGATAGCTTAGAGTTTATGTTATTGGGTTCGAATTTAGTATAAATAGGACCATTACTCCCCCCAATTAGATGTAGAGTTTCAAAGTTAGAATCACCTATTTGTGTTATTGCACTCAAGTATAATTTCATAGTCTCGTCTTTGTTTTTTAGGTTTTTTTTTTAGTTTGAATTATTGTAATTTAGTTTGATTTCAGGTTTTTTTTTTTTTTTTTGCGTTTGATTGAGTTTTAGATTAAGTGGGTTAAGTTATTTTTTCTTATTCTTGGTGTTTGAATTAAGTTTTTATTTTTCATCAATTTTTAAGGCTGATATTGTTGTTGGAAGTGATTTTTAAAAAAAATATATTTAATGTTGGGTGAAATGTTGTGGTTTGGTTATACAATTTCTTTGGATTCTCATCCCACCAGAGAGGTGTGAGTTGTATGATAAAAGAGCTTGACTCTGCAAACCTCAATGGACATGGTTCAAACCATCCCACCAGAGAGAGTTGTAAAAGTACTTGGCTTTGGCATATGATACATATTCTTGTGTTGTGTTTATACCTCCCATCAAAATCACTTGAAGTTGTAGTTACATATGTTATGTATAACTTACTCACATGCAATATTTTGGGGATTTCATTTTTTGAGATTCTTCTTTTGGGTTTAGTCCTATGCCATTTGTCCTTATTGCTCTTATCTAAACAATTTTGGTTTGTATGATGACTACGGGAAAAACAACGGATGTGTCCGGAAAAATATGTTAGTGTTCCTGCAAACACCCAAAGAACACCAAGATCCCAATATATACTTATTTCCATGCAGAGTTGATGGTATGCAAAGTAGATCCAAATGGTTCATTTGTATTAAATGATGACATGTTTTTAATGTAACATGTTGTGCTTATGCAATCCAATAAGATTTTCCGTGATGATTTTCTGGGGAAGCCGAGGTTGATTGTTACAAACGATATATTGAGATTTGCAGTAATTGATATTTTTTTGAATGAAAAAAAATATTAGTCTCTGCATATTACAATTTATTTATTCTAAATAATGGGTTGTCTCGTAGTTACATAATTCGTCGACATGATTCAAGATTAGGAAATATAATAACTCAATATTAGGGATTTGGCAGAATAACATTTGATTTTATTTATTTTGAAAGTGAAATATGATTTGATTTTGTAAATAATAAATAAAAATATGATTCTTTCAAAAAAATTAATAAAAACATGATAATGTGAATGTTAGGTGGAGGATTATGAGTAAAATTGATTGACATGCCAGTATTCCATCAACATTGATCAAGTGTTGACTAATGAAAGTTTAGCTTAAAGACCTAATTACAAAAAATATAAAATAGTTCAAAGATTCGATTATACTTTTTTTTAATGTTTGCGAGTAGAACAAATTTTACTCTTACACTTCATAAGATTTACTTAGACTTAATGCCATGAAGGTTGATTTTAGAGTTTTTGCCTCCGTTTTTAATTTTTTAGTTATTGTTCAAGTCATTTTATATGAAAAATTCAAACATATGAGCACGTTTGTTATAGATTAAAATAAAAAAGTGATTTTGACATAAAATAATTTAGAGGTTATAATTTAGAGATTTTATGAAAAATCAGAATCTATTTTGCGTTTGTTTACCGTAATAAAAATTATTTTTTTAAACAAATAATTTAGTTTGTTTGGATAGAGTTATATAAAAACGATTTTTTGTTACAAAATTAATTCAATATTTTGATTCATATTTTCTCTCTCCTCTAAAAAAAAATCTATTTTTTGAGAAGTTAACAACTTCTCATTTGAAGCTATTTTTAGATTTTGATTTTTTTAAAAAAAGCTGTAACAAACAGATTCAATACTCGTAAAAATGATTTTTTTTCTTAAAAAAGCTATAACAAACGGGCTCATAAATTATTTTACATTCAACTTATTATGATCCAAAATTAATTAATTTAAAATCAATTTTGTTTGGTTCTCAATTTTACAAAATTAATCAAAATCAACTTATTGAAGATTCTCATATTTTTAAAACGAGTTAAAATCCTATTTGATCTTTTTTTTGGGTAACGAATTTCTATTTGATCTTTGAAATTGTAGAAAGTATCAATATAGTCCATGTATTATTAATACTCTAAACGATTACAATAATTTTTTTTAAGGAAAAACAATTACCATAATTGTAAATATTGGTTTTATCAAATGCATCAATAGTCCATGTATTATTAATACTCTAAAACGATGACCATAATTTTTTTTAAGGAGAAACAATTACCATAATTGTAAATATTGGTTAGATTCATCTTATCAAATGTATCAATATAATCCATGTATAATTTAATATATTTTTTTTATAATCCATGTATCATTTAATTTTAAAAAAAGAAGTTAAATTAACCCCCTTAAATTGGCACTAGAGAGAATCAAACTTGAGGAGGAGCAGACTTCCAGATCCCAAACCTATAATCCATGTATTATTAATACTCTAAAACGATTACCATAATTTTTTTTAAGGAAAAACAATTACCATAATTGTAAATATTGGTTTGATTCATCTTGTCAAATGTATCAATATAGTCCATGTATTATTAATACTCTAAAACGATTACCATAATTTTTTTAAGGAAAAACAATTACCATAATTGTAAATATTGGTTAGATTCATCTCATAAAATGTATACGATGACCATAATTTTTTTTAAGGAAAAACAATTACCATAATTATAAATATTGGTTAGATTCATCTTATCAAGTGTATCAATATAGTCCATGTATTATTAATACTCTCAAACGATTACCATAATTTTTTTTAAGAAAAAACAATTACCATAATTGTAAATATTGGTTAGATTCATCTTATCGAATGTATCAATATAGTCCATGTATTATTAATACTCTAAAACGATTACCATAATTTTTTTTAAGGAAAAACAATTACCATAATTGTAAATATTGGTTAGATTCGTCTTATCAAATGTATCAATATAGTCCATGTATTTTTTTTTTTAAGGATATATAGTCCATGTATTATCAATACTCTAGAATGATTACCATAATTGTAAATATTGGTTAGACTCATCTTATCAAATGTATCAATATAGTCCATGTATTTTTAAGACTCTAAAATGATTACCATAATTGTAAATATTGGTTAGGTTAATCTTCTCGAATTTATATATGTCTAAAAAAAAAAAATTAATAATAGAGTTATACAAATTTAACACCGTTAGCGTGAGCTTAACTCAGTTGATAAGGACAATGCATAATATATGCAAGGTCCAGGGTTCGAATCCCGAACACCACCAAAAACTACAAATTTGTAAGAAATGTAATTAATTTTGTAAGAGAAATTTTTTTTATGAGTTCATGGATCTGAATCTCGAAAATTTATATGCAAATGAACCTAAAGTTAAGTTAAGATGTAATTTTGTAAAAACAAAATGATACTTCTAGGATATGTATCCATCCACGTATACTCTCTCTGATCACATTATATGCAACTATTTATTTTTTATACTCTTTAATAACTGATGCATATTAGCTATATTATAATTTAGATAGATCAATTATTCAATGAATATGAAAAAAGAAAATTTACTTATAAATGTGACAAAGGGAGTACACCCTATTCATTTTTTATACTCTTTAATAACCGATGTATATTAACTATATTATAATTTAGATAAATCAATTATTCAATGAATATGAAAAAAGAAAATTTACTTATAAATGTGACAAAGGGAGTACACCCCTATCCCTATTTTAAGAATGATCGGGTTTTATAACTATAAATACACTCCCTAAGAACAGTAAACACTTCCCTTAAAAAACAACGGTAAACACTCACAAACACACTTTTTTTTACAATAAATACCATCATTAAAATCAATAGCAGCCTTTCAAAAAAATAATAATCGATGGTACTAGTATTATCATTTACCAAAAAAAACCTATAAATCGTAGTTATTTAACTAGTTAAATGGAGTGACGTTCAATACATAATTATATATGAGACAGAGAAAGTAGTTTTGTATCAAAAACGATAACTTTTAAATTTCGAAAAAGTTGAATTTACCATTTTCCAATATAATTCTTGGAAAATACTAACTAAGGGCACAAGTTACGATATTAAAAATATAAATAATTTTTTGGAAATTGTGTATTTAATCTTTTAAAGACCCTCTTTAAAGTATGATTTAACATTTTCCAACAAATTTTTTTCTCTCTCTAGATTTTCTTTTGCACTTTTTTTCATTGACCATGTGATTTTCGGTCAAATTTCTTTTGTCCTAATTTATATCTTTTAATCTAATTAGGTGTTTTTCACATAAATCTAATTTTTCTCTCTTAATTTTGTTGTCCGAGGCATTATGTGTTTTATCGTCTTGTGCATCGTTGTTTGATTTTCTATCTTATTGTGGTGTTTGATATATTCTTATTGAATGATGATCGACTTCTATCAGATTCAATCAACAATTTAGGATTCGACATTTCAGAGTTGGTGCATATTTTTAATCACGTTGACTTCATCATATTATTTGTAGATATTTTATCGTCATATGTTATCGATCAGAAGAATGTAAAAAAAAAAAAAAAAAAATTCCTACAAACATTTCTCTTTGTTTCTTTCCCAACACAAACTCATTTGATCAAACTCCACTCACACACACACACTCATATATACTCACGAGTTCCGACAAATAAATTTCTTCTTCCTCTTCTTCTTCTTCTTCTTCTTCTTCTCTCTCATTTTCATTTACACCTTCGTTTACGCTTTAAACGTTCACTACAAGGTACCTACATTTTCCTCTCTTCTTCTCTCATTTTTTCATTCGTTCAACTTTCACTGTAATAATAATAAATAATAATGTACTAGTTTCTTAGCTTTACGATTTTGTTTCATTCGTTCTTCATTCTGTAAAATCCAACATTCACATTTTCTGTAATTTCGCGTTTCTTCACCTACTACTACTCTTCATCAACGTACTTGAGTTGAAGATTTTATAAAAAGCTATCATTTTTAATTTTTTTTACCCCTTTGTTGTTTCAGGAGCAAAAAAAAAATGGTGAAAAGGAATAACAAAAGAAAAAAGGAAGAGATTGCTGAAGATTATTGTTTTGTTTGTAAAGATGGAGGTGAAATGAGAGTTTGTGATTATAGGTATTCATTTCTTTAACTTCATTCATTCATTGCATGATTATACATTTCTATCATGAAACTCATTTTGTTTTTTATTTTAGTTCTTATTCTAAAATCAAAATCAGTTTCACAATTTTTACTAGATTTTGCTCTATATGTGGTCTCAGCACAAGATTTTCACCAACTTTGGGTTTTGATGCTCATTTTCATGCTTATATATTTCTATCATTATCATCATCATCAAGTAACTTTATCCTAGTTATAAAGTCTAATTTTTTTATTTCGGATGTTCATAATCATGTTTGTTGTTGCATCAGTATGTGTGGTTTTTAGGGATAATCTCCTACAATACATGCTTTACTAAAGGGCAGCCCGTTGCACTAAAGTTTCTGCTTATGCAGGGTCCAGGAAGGGGTCCCATATTTGGTGTATTGTACACCGTCTTACCTTGTTTTTTACACAAGAGACTGTTCCCTGGACTTAAACATGTGACCTTTTAGTCACATAACAACAACTTTACTGTTGCGCCGAAACTCCCTCTGCAAAATTTTCGTATTTACTGATGTTTTAGGTTTTCAATGAAATTAATTTTTATTTTAATTTTGTTCCCCACTAAATAGTGTGTTCATACTGATTGAGTAACATTTATTTATTGTTAGTAGCACTGACACTTGTGATAGAAGGCGCGTCCAAAATCAACACATGTGATTATGTTTCCATGTCAGTGTCGCATCAGCTGTCCGTGTCTGTGTGTCTGTACTTCATAGATTTGTTACACTCATCATTGTTTTTCTTAATCAGCGAGGAAAATAAATCTTAAATGTTGGTTAATATGAAACAAATTTGAACATTTGTCATATCATAATATACCATATGTAAATTGAGTGATATCAGCCACAGACAGGATGAAAAGTGAATTGAGTTTCTTTCTTCCTTGGCGGTCAGTGGTTGATATGTTTTCTGGAATAAAAGGACCATGTGATCTCTTAATTTTTCTAAATTTTTAATTTATATTCTTTAACATTTTTATTCACTACAAAATGATTGTAATGCATTGATACTTTTTTTGTTGTTTGAGCAAATTTATTTTGAAAAAGGTTTGGTTGGTGGATAAGTTTAGCATATGCTTGTTTTCTGTTTTTATAATTGGTAGCAGTCATTTCATACTTGTTTCCTATCTTGCACGTGCTTGGCTTTACAAAAAAGAGGATAACTGTGTAGTAGTATTCACAAAGAAGTTGTTGGTATTTAGGTTATATTTATTTAATTTTTGTTGATCGATTTGTCATTTACTTAAAAATTTTATGAACAAAAGCTTGGTCGTTACTATCATTAGTATGCTTTACTGTTGGCTTGTTTGTGACTTTCTTTTTTATGGTTGATTACAGGGATTGCCTTAAAACCTATCATGCTGAATGCGTAAAACAAGATGCTTCCTTTTTGAAGAATGACGATAGGTGGTGTTGTGGTAAGCTGCTTCACCGTTTATTTTTTCCTTTATTATAGGGCATTCAATTACATTTCCTTTACTTTTGTTGGTGTCCTACATATTTATGCATTTGATGAATATGTTCTTGCCCGAGTTTTGCTTCCAAACACACTATATATTGTTTAAACCTGCATATCCTGAATCCTGATTAGGTAAAAAATGTTTGAGAAGTTGGTGTTATATTTCTCTTCAACTCAGATTTCAATTTTATGTGAAATATTATTTTGTTTTCTCAGCATTGTTATAGAATACTGCATCGGAATTGGCAACCCCGTATATATATGTTTAACCTGTTCATGTATAAAGAATAAGGCAAAATGTATTTTAATGATTTTGATGCTGAATTTCTTGAATAATTTTTATAGGTTCCCATAATTGCTACCAATGCGGTGGAGTGTCAAAGTTTATGTGCTTGTGTTGCACAATAGCTTTTTGTGGAAAATGCTTCTATGGTGCTGAATTTGCTCTTGTCAAAGGAAACAAAGGATTTTGTAGGCACTGCTCAAAACTTGCCTTTCTAATTGAGAAAAATGCTGATGTAGATTCTGATGGGGTAAGATATTTTTTTTAATCATGCCTTATATTATGTGCAGCAAAAGAAAGAAAAAGAACCTGCAACAGCATGTGGAATTTCAAATTTGAAAACCTTGCTATTTGTTTATCATTTATTTATGCTTACAATTTGATGTTTTTTAGAACGAATTGCTAATATTTGTGGGTAGAGTTTCCACCTAAAACTATACATGCTAGTTATGCTAGGCCTATAAGTAACACAGGCACTGGTTCTCTGTGTTTGTTTTTGTTACTTTGTTCTCTGTTTTGAAAACACCTTGCAAGTGTTTTGTATCAATAAAAATATTTGTTTTGTTTTGACGTGTTTAAAACAACAAACATGTTCTATTTTTCTCTGAAAAAGAATCCTAGATTGTCCAACAGGTTCCTCACTGTTATTCTCTGAAAGGGTTCAAATCGTTTGGATCAGTGCAAAAAGTAAAATCCAGTTTTTTAATTTGAGTTACTTGTTCAACTGTGATGAATGCAATGTTTCACTTTAAAGAATAAAAGTACGATCCTAGTTATAGAATTTTACCTTATATAACAAAATGTCAAAATGTGACATTTTTCTCATTGAACTTCAAAATTGTTTTAGTTCATTATTTTCTTGGTTGGAAACTCTGAATTGAGAAAAGAAAGTTCATCTCTTTATCCAGGCTGTATCAATTTTCTCTTTATTCGTATATCTTATGATTATGTATTTTTTCATTTGCAGGAGAAGGTAGATATGAGAGATCCAGATACAATTGAAAGTTACTTTTTTGAATATTATCAAGTTATCAAGAAAAAAGAAGGGCTGAATTCTCAGGATGTTTATACTGCCCGTGACATCATTAAAAATGGAAAAAACAAATATGATGCGAGTGACTTTATAGATTCTGATTGTGATGACTTGGTTGGCACGTCAAGAGTTAAATCGGTGAGGAGAAAGAAGTGCAGTGAAAAGCTGAAGTCAATAAAAGGGAAAGTAGCGAAACATACGAAAACGGATTTTGTTGGATGGGGTTCAAGAAGTCTCATAGATTTTCTTAAAAGTATTGGTAGAGACACGACTGAAGCGTTGTCTGAACTTGATGTTGCTTGGATCGTCATCGAGTACTGCCACACAAACCAGCTTTTTGACCCCAAGAAAAAGAAGATCGTAATTTGTGATGCAAAGTTAAGAAATTTACTAAGGCGGAGATCAGTGAATAAAAACAACATTCAAAACCTTCTTGAATCGCATTTTGCAGATAATTTTGAGGAAACTGATGGTATTATCACTAGTTCAGAAGAAAGGGATAATGGTAATGGGGCATTCAAATTTCCAAAGCAGGGAAATTTGAATTCAACTACAAAACCTTGTCAGAATATACTCTCTCAAGAGAAGCCAAGTGGATTTGCAGCTATAATTAATTCAAACATGAAACTTGTCTACTTGAAGAGGAGCTTAATTGAGGAGCTTTTGAAGCAACCAGAAACCTTTGATGGCAAAGTGTTGGGAAGTTATGTTAGAACCAAATCCGACCCAAATGACTATTTACAGAAGAATTCTCATCTGCTCTTACAAGTCATAGGTAATCTTGGTCTTCGCTTAAAGTTACTGGTCTGAAAAAATAAACCATACAATTATAGCTAGTTTCAGATTTTCAAGTACAGTACTGATACTATTGTATTCTCATTTTTCTTTGTCTCATTTCTAAAATCTTGTTTTTGCTTCATGATTTCATATATTCTTTTATGTATAAGAGGATCATATATGACATTTTGATAGCAATTTGCTTTAATTGGTAGAAAAGAATATTGCACATGACGAAGTCATACATTGCTGCGGAACGAAGTCAACATGAGTGACCTTTTTTTCGCAATCATAATTTTCTTATATACATACATTGATATATGTATCCATATCACAGGAATCAACAGATCATCAAAGCAAGCTGACATCAACCAAGAAATTCTGCTCCGGCTTTCTTATGTGCCAAAAGATGTACCTATCAGCCAAATTTCTGATGATGACTTTTCTGAGGTATTATTACTTTGCTAACAATATTTTCTGCTGCACTATCCCCCAATTCTGAAACCTGGTTGCAATCAAAGTAGTATTTTCCAAGTTAAAATGAAACTCATTTTCTAAACCATTTTTCTATTAGATGTTGACTATACTGTATTATTTCCTGCGTTAGAGCATAGCTGGGTTTCTGATGTGAATGTGATTATCTGTTATTGGTTTCAAAGTTTGTTGATGTTATTCGATATGATTTGTGTATCCATATTCTTCAAGGAAATTAGGCCTAGGTTATTGGTTCTGCAGTAAAGTCTACACTCACCCTAGTTGTTAATGTATATTTCATGGATTCCTAACTATAAGCATTATCTGCAGGAAGAATGTCAAGATCTGTATCAGAGAATGACAAATGGCGTGCTCAAAAAGCCAACTGTAGTAAGTTTGACATGTTTGAGTGATTTAGTATGTGCCGTAAAAAAAAATTTGGTCTTCTGTTCAGATATGAATAGGGTCCCTGTAAATATTTTATGGTTTTAATAGTAAGAATTTATTATTATGTGTTTCAATAATATAGTAATAAAAGTAATACATCTACATTCTTTGCAGTACATATACATCAGTTATCCCAAGATCAAGCTTGAGACTTAAGCTAGAGTATATTAATATTTGTAGCTATCTACAAGTCTTCTATTATACCAATTTCTTCAAAACCTAGCCTTTAATTTATCCAAGTCACTTGTTTGAACTATTCTTTTGCCTGAAATGTAAATGCAACTGACCCTCACCTTACCACATGCTTGATAAAATCTTAAATTCATTATTTTGTTTGGTAATTAACATGTTAAGGTAGTAGCCAATACATTTTTGACTCTTCAACAATGAAGCAAATGTCTAATTTCTTCAATTGTAGAAATCATAGAAAGCTATATCTCCACATGGTTATTAAGGCTTGTCTTTTAACTTGACGTCCAATATATCATTCCCTAATGTATAATGTCATATGACTAAAGCTAATATATGTCAATGGCATAGAGAAGGGGCCATTGAACTGATGGGAAAAGGAGAGGGGTCACATGGGGTACAATGTAAATCACAGGGGAGAAGCAATGAGGAGCAATAATATCAACAACTTCTTGAGAAACAGAAGCATACTATATATTTATGGCTACATAAAACTCTAGGCATTAATTTTTTCTGAACCTTTTATGGGAAACAATGAGGAGTGCAATAATATCAACATCTTCTAGGCATTTTTTACTTTAGTTTTGTATCAGAACCTTTAATTTTTTTTGACATTTTAGACGGCATTGATTTTATGGGCTTGACCTTGTTTGAGAATTGTGTTTCTTTTGTATAGGAATTGATTTGTTAAATAATAATTGATTGAATTTGTAGTGACCAAATGATAACCACCTTGTCTTTTACAGCTGGAGCTTGAGCAGAAAGCCAGAAGTCTGCATGAAGATATCACAAAACATGTATGTCGCATATCAATATCACTGTGTTGTGTAATATAATACCTTTTTTCTATTGTAAAGGTAGAGCTCAATATAATTCAAAGTGAAATATCGTGGAATCTAGCATGTGAAGATGGGCTATTAATCATGAAATTCAACAAGAGAAAAGGCTCTGTTGCTATTTTCAACTTACAAAAAACTTACTATACATGCATAGAATTTACATTCACATAATTGTGAAATTTATTTGAGCATGTGCCAGGCGGCGGTAAATCTATAAATCAAACTGAAAATTTAAAATCTGCCCTTGTGTTATCAGTTCGATAGTTCATTTGTCTATGACTTATTAACATTATTGAACATTTCTGCTTCCTTAAGAGTATGAAAGAACCTCTGATATATCATATTTTGTTACTGATATTTGTCTTTTCCTTCCTCTTTATATGGCAGTGGATCTCAAGGGAGATGGCGTTGTTACAACATCGTATTGATCGGGCCAATGAAAAGGGATGGAGGAGAGAATATCCTTTCATGATATGTTTGTTAATGTTGCCTTATATTAGAAGTTAATGTTGACATTTTAGACGGCATTGATTTTATGGGCTTGACCTTTCATGATATGTTTGTTAATGTTGCCTCGTATTAGAAGCTAAAGCCCAACAATTTGTGCCTTAACCATATTTCCATACACTTGCTCAGTACATGGACCGAAAACAGAAGCTTGAGTCTCCATCTGAACAATTGCGTTTATTGAGTGAAATTCCAAAAGTAGTTCCTGAAATGGTTGATACCAATCTGGCGCCGGAAGATTCCTCAAGAAAAGGTAAACTAGAGCAAAAGGATTTGCCAGAATTAGCCATTGGAGAGACTTGTAACTCTTTTGGACAATACTCAACACATGATGGTTTTGCCCAATGTCTGGATAAGCGGGCAGTTGTTGTAGGTCTGTGAGGCTTCCCTATCTATACTCTCTCTTCATATATCTATTTTGTGCTTAAACTACCTCTTCATATATCTATTTTGTGCTTAAACTACCTCCATTTTTTAACAATCTGTATATAGGATTTTTGATATTGAATCAGTTATATCTTCACATTCCTGTCATATTGTGATAAGTCATTGCATTGAGATTCTCTCTACAGTGATGACTCAGAAGCCAAATATATTGGCTGGTGTAAATAGCCCAATTGCATCAGTTGAGTTATAGCGCTAAGATATGGAAGGTATATTCCAGAAAAGGGAAGAGAGGGGCACATAGAGGAGACTTAGGGGTAGAGATGGTTATGCTTAGTGGAAATTGATTGGGCCTAGGCAGGAAGTTGGCATTCATTTGCTGCTTCTTGTGATCTTCCTGTTGTTTCTTTAATGTTGTTTGTTTCCATTTTCTACTGGTGTACTCTAATATCACAATCCAAGTTCTACATAATATACCCTTTAATGTTTTATTATGCTAAGAGGATCACTTTCGCTTAGTTATTTACAATCTAATGGTGATTTTATTTATTATTTCGTTCCTATATTTGATTCACTAATTGAGGTTCTTCATATAGGAAAAAGTTAACGTGCCACTAATTTCATTAATGTTTGTACCAAATATGTGTAAAATGTAGCTCACAATATTCTGTGTTGATTTTCATACTTAGGTCCAAAATCTCCAGTGAAAAAAAACAAGGATGAAACAGCCTTTCCTGCCACTGTTGAACAATTATCTGTTCTTACTGCTTCTCAATACACCTCAAAAGGCCAAGATGGTGGAAAGCCTGCACTCAAAGAATCAAACGCTAGTTGTCAGACCCTATATCCAGCAAAATGTAGCTTGCCTCAACCAAGTAACACTATATCTGCTTCTGTTGGTGTAGATTGCAGAAATCTGTGTACTAACACGGATGCCAATCAGACAGTAAAGGAAAGGCGAAGCCCTGCTGTTGCTGATCCTGTTAAGGCGACTGTCAATGATGTTATTATTTTAAGTGACAGTGATGAAGAGGATGTGAATATTAAAGTCACTTCATCGGAAAGAAAGGGAGTGGAGAGTCCTGATATTCCTATTTGGCACTGTTCGGGTATTTGTGGTGGTGGAACAAGAGGGCCTTTTCCAATGTCTATACTCAAACAGTGGAGCAAATTGGATTCCACATTTTCTCCCTTAGACTTCAAGGTCTGGAAGACAGGTGAGAGTGAAAGAGAGGCAATGCTTCTGGGGGATGCACTTAAGCTGTTTTTTCCCTAATGTGAAAGTAAATCAAAATGAAGGGAAATCATCTCTATTTAATAACATCACCAGTTTTGATAATTAATATAGTTATATACTTTTGTTTTCACCAAGTAGCTGCCTGTTTGAAATGCTGCTTTTGAAAAAAATACTTTATCCTTTGACAATTTTTTCAGAGATGGAATTATAATCTTTATTTCTCGGGTGTATCTCTGACATGTTCTTATTTTCTTATACTCCTTGTCATACAATTTGAGCAACCCAGTGATGTTTTTGAAGTTTTCAAACTACACATTGAATGTTTCTTTTCTTGAATTTCACAAATCCAAACACATTGAATGTTTTTTTTTCTTTGTACCTTCCATTGTGCTATTGACTAATTTTGTGTGAAGTTCTCCTCTATAGCAACAATTTTATAATAAACTGGATTTAGACCGGCGTGGTTTAGTGCTATATTTTTTATATTTGGTGTTTTGAAAATGATGTAGTAAGTGCTCTAATTGAACCAATTTTTCTTTTAAAAGAGGTCGGTTGTTTTGAAGGGTTTGAGAGTGATCCAATCATGTGTCACTGTTAGATGAGAAAAAAAATACACCAAAGTTTCACAAGGTTGAAAAAGAATGAGCTCTGCTAACGGGATGTAGGGCAACACACCAAGATGAAAACCTTTGAAAGAATAAAAACCACCAAGATATCACACAAGTTATGTTTGAGTTTTCATCATGTCCCTGTATATTTCTCCTCGCCCGAAAACGAATACAAATTCAACTCCAAAACTGGCTCATTGAGTTACCATCACCAATCACATCTATTAAGTCTTAACAAATTAAATATTTGCTTTATAGATAAAACACACAGAACCTCATAGGAACAATCTCATCTAACAGTGACACATGATTGGACCAATAATGTATCAAAGGAACAATCTCATAGGACCAAGCCACCATATATTTCACCAAAAGAACACAGTACCTGAAGGCCATTTGCAAAATGGTCAACATAAAAGCTAGTGAACAACAACAACTGAAAATATCATAATCAATTAACCCTTTTTCCCTCCATGTTAAATCCTTCCTTAACCAGAAAATGCAATGAAACATCGAAGAAGACAGGTGAGTTAAAGCTTCACTTGTGATTAAAATGAAGTATGTTGCCAAACCGCACAATTAGAGATATATACCCACTGAATTGTTGTATATAGTAAAAAGGAAATAATTAGCTATATTTTTTATTTAAAAATTATTTTAATTTAAGGAATATAATAAAAAGAAGCATTAACAACCCACTCTCAACATTCCTTAAAAAAAAAAAAAACCCCACTCTCAACGTATTATTCTAAACAAACTTTCTCTATAAATAGGCAATGAGAAATGATATTTGTACAACTATTTTGTGACAACTTTTAAACAACTTTATCTCTCATACTCACATCATATTCTTAATCTCTCTCATTTTTTTTCTCTCTCCATTGTTTATGACCAATAAAAAAAGAGAAAAAGAAGGTTGTCATAAAAGTTGTATCAAATGGTTGTTCAAATATCATTGCGCATAAATTACCTCCGAAATTGTAAGCTTCGTCGATTACCCCATGAAATTAACAAAACTTCAATTACTCGTTGAAATTGCACAACATTAATCAATTTACCCCCTCCGTCAAATTCTTCTGTTGGTCAACATTACGTTTTGCAAATACCCTCCTGAAGTTTTGCACTTATGTGCAAAATGCCCCCCGAACTTGAAAATTTATATTTTTTTTTCTTATCTGTGACTCAAAAGATATCAAAGACAAACAATTTATATATTTTTTTATATGGATTAAAAATATATTTCACTCTAAATATTCAACCTAATTTTACGATAGTTAATAATGTTATTTAAAAAATATTCATAAATAGATATGTTTTGTTTTTTTAAGGGAGTTATGTTTTATTTTGGTTCTCACTCTCAAATGAAATCAAAGTCACTTAGTAGTTTGTAAAATTGATTTTTTTTTAAAGATACCGGAAAACATTGATATTATTTGTTTCCTTTGTAGAGAAATGACTTTAGAGAACTCAAAATCTAGCCAACAACCATTGCATAGAGTTGCTTCAGCTCAGTTTAAAACGCCTCTTACCACTTAGTTTCTACTAGTAAGCTTCTGACCCGTTTTAAAATCTAGCCAAATATTTTCTCATACAGAGTGCAACTTTTTAGTTTGAAAAGGTGCAATTTTTTTTTCTAATATAAAATGGTGCAATTATGCTTTCATATTATATTAATCTAGAAAAAAAAGGCCCCAATGATATTAATTAAATATCTTTACAGTGTTTTGCTTTCTAAATTGTATTTAGAAGACTTTTTAATCTAAATACAACTATTGAATTTTTTTTTGAACAATACAACTATTGAAATTTGAAATACTGTTACATTGAAAATTTTGTTAATAAGTGACTTTATGAAATTCCTTAAAAAAAGTGACTTTATGAAATAATTGTTAATTGTTTGTCTTTAATATCTTTTGAGTCAAGAATAAAATAAATATAAATTTTCAAGTTCAATGGGCATTTTGCACATAAGTGCACAATTTCAGGAAGTATTTACAAAACGTCATGTTGACTAACAAAAAAATTTGACGGAGGAGGTAAATTGATCAACGTTGTGCAATTTTAGAGAGATAATTAAAGTTTTGTTAATGTTGGAGGTAATTAACGAAATTTACAACTTCGGACAAACTTTATAATATTGGTTTGCACTCAAGTAAATTATACTAGATTATATTATCTAACTTAAATTCAGTATAACTAAATGATTTGAATACTGTACACAAGCATTTTAGTATATTAAAGTGTAATAAAGATTGGTCAATTTAACGCTTTAAAGTAGTAAAATAAAAGTTTAGTTCTTTTAATTGAACGACAATGAATTTAGTCATTTTTTCCTATCAAATTTCACAATATATTATACAGATTTTTTTATTTTTTTTAGAGAATTATACAGATTTTATGTTCGCCGTTATATAGCAAAGACTATTCATTTACTGAAAAGTGTAGATTATGGATAGTGCATTTGTAGCATAGCAGCTACGGTAATAACTATTTTCCGAAATCGGTAATGGCGTGGTGTATGCACGTCCCACTCACAAAAATCTGATATAGTAACCATCAGAGCATCCACAAGACACACTCAATTTTAGGTTCTTAGATGAGTCTCACGTGTATACATCACTCATTTATAATTTTTTAATAGTAGTATTTAATAAGCACTCAATCACTCAAACCCATATCTCGCACAAAATTCTTAAATAGAACCCACTAATCAACTATCAATAACTTTATATCATTATACTTCAATTTTTTAATATTAAAAGAGTGTGGGTCCCACTTAAAAATGAGATCTTAAGTAAGACCTGAGGTCTTATAAGACTCTGAAAAATTCTCCCCATTAAAGATACTTAATAGGTACCGGATTTTAAATAGATAACACCCTCTCTCTTTTTTTTTTTCCAACTCATTTCAAATGAAAATTCACGTTCAGTAAAAAAAGTGTTTAGTGTAATAATAATAACTCACTCAAGTCGTGGTGTATGTAGTACCTTTCACACAAGAAAAAGTTTGTTACGATACAAATTGTCCTATTCGCTTCACACTCCAAACGCACCACTCTCTCTTTTTTTCTTCTTCAACAACAAAAATATCTTTCTCTCTCTCTCTCTCTCTCTCACACTCAAATTGAAATATGTTTACACCTTCGTCGTAGTAAAACCTTTAAACGTTCACTGCAAGGTGCTTACTCTCTCTGTTTTTCTGCATTTTTTTTTCTTTGTCAACTTTTAGCATCATAATACTAATGTAGTTTCTTAGCTGAAGTTTTTTCTTTATTTCGATCATTGTGAACCAAAATCATGATTCATATTTTCTGTTATTTTGTTCAGAGTGAGCAAAAATGGGGAGAAAGAACAACAAAAGGAAAAAAGAAGAGATCGCTGAAAGTTTTTGCTTTATTTGCAAAGATGGTGGTAACATGAGAATCTGTGATTTTAGGTACTAACTTTACTTCATTGCATGCTTTTCATTTTACTTTTATATAATCAATTTCACTATTTAACTACATTACATTACTCTCAGAACTGAAGATTTTCACTAACTTTCGGTTTTGCTCGTTCATTTTTCATGCTTATATATTTTCTTCATTTTTTTTTATTTATTTAATAATATTTTAGGTTTTCAGTGAAAATTATTTTTTATTCTAATTTTGTTTAATAATGGATGGATATTAACTTGAAGCTAGAATTTGTAGTTATTGAGTCTAATTGTGATTTTTACTCTGAAATATGTTGTTCAACTCACTTTTACGTAAATATATTCAAACATAAACCACATTACATTCAACTCACTTTTAAGTAAAATCAATTTTTGTCACAACAGAACCAAACATGCATTGCAATAAGCTATTTTTCCCGGAAAACACGCCTGTGAATGAGAAGTAAATTCCTAAAATAATATGCTAAATTGAGTTTATTTCTTCCTTGGCAGTAACTGGTTGATCTGTTTTCTGAAATAAAAGGAACATGGGATATTTTTTCTTTTTCTAAATTTTGAATTTACCTTATTTGGCATTTTTATTTGCTACAAAGTTATTGTAATTTCCCTGATACTTGTTTTGTTGTCTGGTCATATTTTATTTTGAAAAAGGTTTGGTAAGTGGATAAGTTTAGCATCTGCTTGTTTTTTGTTTTTATAAATGGTAGCAGTCATTTCAGACTTGATTCATATCTTATAGCATGTGCTTGGCCTTACATAAGATTTGTGGTTATGTTATATTAACTTTGTTTATAGATTTGTGGTTTACTTAGAATTATTTATGAACCAAAGCTTGGTCACCACTATCATAAGTATGTTTTACTGTTGGATACTAAAATAACTATGTAAAGACATATTTTGATTTTGTTTGTGACTTTCTTTTTTATGGTTGATTACAGGAATTGCCTTAAAACCTATCATGCTGAATGCCTGGAGAAAGATGATTCCTTTTTGACAAATGATGATAATTGGTGTTGTGGTAAGTTGCTTCACCGTTTACTTTTGCAATTATTATGTTGGTGTCGTACATATGTATTTGATACTGCCATGACGATAATTGGTGTTCGAGTTTTGCTTTTGAACATTCTGTATATCATTTGAACCTGCATATCCTGAATCCTGATTACGTAAAAAAGGCTTGAGAAGTTAGTGTTATATTTGTCTTCAACTCTAAGAGATTTCACTTTTTATGTGATATATTTATTTATTTACTTTCCTAGCATTGTTGTTATAGAACACTGCACTGGAATTGGCAACCTCGTATAAATTTTTAAACCTGTGTTGGTTTGTTGCGATTAAATTCATTCTTTTTTATGTTTTCTTTGTCTGTTCATGAGTAAGAGAATATGGAAAAATGCATTTTAATTCTTTTGATGCTGAATGACTTTTGAATAATTTTATAGGTTCCCATTATTGTAACGGATGCCATGGAGCATCAAAGTTTATGTGCTTGTGCTGCCCAATAGCTTTTTGTGGAAAATGCTTCCATGGTGCTGAATTTGCTCTTGTCAAAAGAAACAAAGGATTTTGTAGGCACTGCTCAAAACTTGCCTATTTAATTGAGAAAAATGTTGATGTCGATTCTGATGGGGTAAGATATTTTTTCATATCATGCATTATATTATGTGCAGAAAAAGAAAAAAAAACAGAAACCTGCAACATTATATGGAATTCTAAATTTGAAAACCTTCCTATTGGTTTATCATATATTTATATTCACAATTTGATATTTTTTGGCTCAAATTGCCAATGTTTGTGTATAGAGTTTCCAACTAAACCTATACAGGATTGTTATGCTGGGGATATAAACAACACAGGCAGTTGCTCTCGTGTTTTTTTTGTTAATTTTGTTCTCTGTTTTGGAAACATCTTGTAAGTGTTTTGTTTTGATGTGTTTAAATCGTTTCTGAAAACAGTAACAGGAATCAATTAGGAACTATACTGTCTGACTTATATTGAACCAGTGCAAAAAGTAGAATATAGTGTTTGAATGTGGGTTACTTGTTGGCTTGTGATGAATGGAATGTTTCACTTTAATGACTAAAATCTCAGTACGAATCTAGCTATAGGATTTACCTTGTAAACTCTGTAACCAAGTTTGATATTTTTACATTGAACTCGGAATTGAGAAAAGAAAGTTCATCTCTTCATCCAGGCTGTATAAATTTCCTCTTTATCCATATATCTTATCATTATGTGCTTTTTCATTTGCAGGAAAAGGTCGATATGAAAGATCCAGCTACACAGGAAAGTTACTTTTTTGATTATTATCAAGTTATCAAGAAAAAAGAAGGGCTGGATTCTCAGCAAGTTTATTTTGCCCGTGATACTATTATAAATAGAAAAAACAAGTGTGATCCATATGAAATAGGTGAGGGGGAAGATGATACCGGAGAGTCTGATGTTAGTAACTTCATAGATTCTGATTATGATGACCTGGATGACACGGCAGGAGTTAAATCGGTGAGGAGAAAGAAGAATTGCATAAAAAAGCTCAAATTATTAAATCAAAAAGTAGAGAAAGACAAGAAAAAAGATTTTGTTGGATGGGGTTCAAGAAATCTCATAGATTTTCTTAAAAATATTGGTGAAGACACGACCATAGCTTTTTCCGAAATTGATGTTGCTTCAATCATCAGTAAGTACTGCCACAAAAACCAGCTTTTTGACCCCAAGAAAAAGAAGATGGTAATCTGTGATGCAAATTTAATAACTTTGCTGAGGCGGAAAACAGTTCATAAGAACTACATACAAAAGCTACTTGCATCACATTTTGTAGATAATTTTGAGGAAAGTGATGGTATTATCAGCAGTTCAGAAGAAAGGGATAATGGTAATGAGGCATTCAAATTTCCAAAGCAGGGAAATTTGAATTCATCTACAAAACCTTGTCAGAATGTACTCTCTGAAGAGCTGCCAAGTGGATTTGCAGCTATAATTAATTCAAACATAAAACTTGTCTACTTAAAGAGAAGCTTGATTGAGGAGCTTTTGAAGAAACCAGAAACCTTTGATGGCAAAGTGTTGGGAAGTTTTGTTAGAATCAAATCCGACCGAAATGACTATTTACAGAAAAATTCTCATCTGCTCGTACAAGTAATAGGTAATCTTGCTCTTCACTTAAAGTGTAGTAATTAACTTTGCTAGCTTCAGGTTTTCAAGTACAGTACCGATACTGTCGTTATTCTTAATCTTTTATAAAACGTTGTCACAAGTTCATCAATTCCCTTATAATGCAGAGTAGCACACTTGTTGCAGCTTTTAGTAAGATTTGCTTGTTTCACCTAGTAAGCATTATGGTAGAATATGCAAGTTATAGAATGAAAAATGAAATATAAAGAATAGTACATATTGTAGGAAATGGATCTAGCACTACGTTGTACTGATTGTCTTGAAATTTGACTAGAAGTGAACTACCACTATAAAAGAATATGCGAGTTAAATAAAGAAAAGTGGAACATACAATTTTGCTATAAAATAAAGTTATAGAAGATGTTGTATAGAATGCTATGTTGTGTGAAATGGCTCTAGTATATGTACTGATTATCCTTGATTTTTTTCAAATTTGACACAAGTGAACTACCAGTTTTTCTTGTGATTGAGCAATTTTCAGAATTTTCAGCGTAGTATACTTAAGACATAGATTTGGTTAAGCACATGACAACTCGTGCCTTGCTTCATGATTTTATATATTCTTTTACGTAGATGTGGATAATACATGTAATTTTGACAGCAATTTGCTTTAATTGGTAGAAAAAGAATATTGCACAAAACTAAGTCATAGATTGTATCCAAAGCTTTCATTGGTAGGAAAAGAATATTTTACATAACTAAGCCATACATTGTAACAAAACACATTGCAAAAAGAAAAATGTATAAAATTTGAAGGCCTGAGTACAATGTTCTTTCTTGGCATATTACATTGCTGCAAAATGAAGTCAACATGAGTGACATTCTTTTACCAGCTATCGTACTTTTCTTATATGTGTACATTGTTTTATGTATCCATATCACAGCAATCAAAGGATCATCAAAGAAAGACGAAATCTACCAAGAAATTCAGCTCCGGCTTTCTTATGTGGCAGAAGATGTACCTATCAGCAAAATTTCTGATGATGATTTTTCTGAGGTATTAATATTGTGCTAACTACTAACAGTGTTTTCTGCTGCAATTTCCCCAATTTTTTAAACCTGGTTGCAAACAGAGTAGCTGTTTCAAGTAAAAGTGAAAACTCATTTTCTAAACTATTTTTCTATAAGATGTTGAATATACCGTATTATTTCCTGAGTAAGAGCACAGCTGGGTTTCTGATATGAAGGTGGTTATTTGTTATGGACTTCAAAGTTTGTTGATGTTATCCGATATAATTTGTGTATCTATATTATTCAAGGAAATTATGCCTAAAGTTATGGATTCTTATGTAAAGTCTACACTCACCCTAGTTGTTTGTGTATATTCCATGAATTCCTAATTACAAGCATTATCTGCAGGAAGAATGTCAAGATCTGTATCGCAGAATGACAAATGGTCTACTCAAAAAGCCAACTATAGTAAGTTTGTTGTGTGTGATTGATTTAGAATGTGCCATGAAAAAAGTTATGCTTGTTCATCTGTCCAGATATAAATAAGGACCCTGTAAATCTTTTCAGATTTTAATAGTAACAATTTACTATTATGTGGTGCAGTATTATGTTGGATCTACTAGGTGTTTTGGGCTTTAGTTTTGTGTCAGAACCTTTAATTTTTTTCTGTCATTTTAGAGAACATTGATTTTGTGGGTTTTCCCTTATGTGAGCATTGTGTTTCTTACGAGTAAGAATTTGATTGGTTAAATAATAATTGATTGGATTTGTAGTGACCAAATAAATGATAACCATGTTTGTGTTTCACAGATGGAGCTTGAGCAGAAAGCCAGAACTCTGCATGAAGATATGATAAAGCATGTATGTCGTATACCCATAGTATTGTGAAATTTACTTAAGTGCGTGTCAGGAGGCAGTAAATCTATAAATCAAACTGAAAATTTAAAATCTGTACTTAAGTTGTCCCTTCAATCCTTTATCCCCAATAGTTCATTTGTCTAATGCCTTATTAACATCATTGACCATTTCTGATTCCTTTAGAGTATAAAAGAACATATGATCTATCATATTTTGTAACTAATATTTGTATCTCTTCTACTTTACATGGCAGTGGATCTCAAGGGAGATAGAATTGTTACGAAATCGTATTGATCGGGCCAATGAAAAGGGATGGAGGAGAGAATATCCTTTTGTGATGTTTTTATTAAATGATACCTCATATTAAAAGCTAAAGGGAAAAATGTTGTGAATTGGTAATTTGTTCCCTAATTCAATGCCAACAATTTGTGCCTTAACCATATTTCCATACACTTGCTCAGTACATGGACCAAAAACAGAAGCTTGAGTCTCCGTCAGAACAATCACGTTTATTAAATGAAATTCCAAAAGTAATTCCTGAAATGATTGATACCAGTCTGTCACCAGAAGATTCCTCAAAAAGAGATAAGCTTGAGCAAAATGATTTACCAGAATTAGCCATTGGTGAGACTTGTAACTCTGTTAGACAGTACTCCACACATGATGGTTTTGCTCAATGTCTGGTTAAGAGAACAGATGTTTTAGGTCTGTCAGGATTTCCTATCTATGCTCCCTCTTCTTTCATATACTTACATTGTGCTTAAACTACTTCACTTTTTTAACATTCTTTGTATAGGATATTTGGTATTGCATCTGTTATTATCTTCACATTCTTGTCATGCTGTGATTTGTCATTGCATTGAAATTCTTTCTTTAATGTTTTGTCTGTTTCCATTTTCTAATATATATCACATCCGAGTTCAATATATTATTGTCTCATGGTGATGTTTTTATCATTTCGTTCCTATGTTTGATTCACTAATTGAGTTTCTTTACACAAAAAAAAGTTCGTGTACCACTAATTTAGTTAATGATTGTACCAAGTATGTATGAAATGTAGCTCACAATATCCTGTGTTAATTTTCATGACTTAGGTCCAAAAACTCCAGTGAAAAATAATCAAGATGGTACAGCCTTTCCTGCCGCCACTGTTGATCAAGTGTCTGTCCATACTGTTTCCCAAGTCAAAGAAACTTCTCAAAACCTGATTCAAGATACCTCAATAAGCCGAGATGATTTCAAGCATGGACTCCTTCAAGAATCAAACTATGATTATCAGACCTCAAAATGTGGCTTGCCTCAACCAAGTAATCTAGGTTCTAATATGGATGCTGATCAGACAGTAAAGGAAAGGAAAAGCGTTATGGTTGCGGATCCTATCAAGGCGATTATCAATGATGTTATTGTGTTAAGTGACAGTGATGAAGATGTGAATATTACAGTCACTTCTTCAGCAGCAAGAAAGGGATTGGAGAATCCTGATATTTCCATTTGGTATTGTTCAGGTATTCGTGGTAGTGAAACAAAAGGGCCTTTTCCAATGTCTGTACTCAAACACTGGAGCGAATTGGATTCCACATTTTCTCCCTTAGATTTCAAGGTCTGGAAGACAGATGAGAGTGAAAGAGAGGCGATGCTTCTGAGGGATGCACTTGGGCTCTTTTTCCCCCCAAAGTGAAAGTAAATCAAAATGAAGGGAAATCACCTCTATTGTGTACATCACATCATCAGTGTTGATAGTTAGTAGAGTTATATACTTTTGTTCTCTACAAATAGCTGCTTGTTTGAAATGCTGCTAATGAAAAAGTACTTTATCCTTGACAATGTCACTGATGGAAAAATTAGCCATTATAATATATATTTCTCTTGTTCCGATGATTTATATTTTTTTTGTGACTACATAATCTGTTGTAAGTTGCAACCAAAGACACATATTTCTTTCAGAAGTGCGGTCTAAGCGTTTTTTTTTTTTTTATGATTTATATCTGAAAGGTGCAAACATGTACACACATAATCTTATGATATGACAGTTATCTCATAGTAAGATAATATATTTACAAACTGATTCATCCAACCAACAAGGGAGTAGCAAAATAGAGGGAGTATAAAACTAGAATTTCTCATGTATAAAACTAAGGATTGTATTTTGCATAAACAATTTTCGTGTTCAACACCGACACATTCAATCATTTCTATTTTCTTAAGTTATTATTGGTGTCTACACATTTGTGTCAATTAGGTGCCCTTCAAAGATCATAAGCAACATAGTCCAACGAAATATTAAGAATTAAGAATAACAATAAAACAGTAATAATCTAATAGCAAACAATTTAACATTTTTTTCAAATAAAAAAAAACAAACTCTGTTGAACGACAAACAGCTTATGGACAATAAGTTCTTTCAAACAGCCTCATAAATTCTTGTGTCAATAAATAAATTCAATTAAATCGATCCAAACAGGACATTCTCTCTATTTTGATGGGAATTTGGTGAGATTGAAGAATCTTGTAAAAAGTCAGCTCAGGATTTTAAAGAAAAGGAAAATTGAGTTTTTCAGATCTTAGGTGACCTATAATCTTTTTTTTATGCATTTTGAACCAACGAATATTAAAAAATAAAATGGACAATTTATTTTGTAGAGATTTTCAGGAAAATCAAGTAATGGATTATGTTAGATAAATAAATACTGTCAAAGGGAATTTATCATAGCAATTAAAAACTATGTAACATAGACCCTTTAAATTGAAGTCGCCTCCGGTGTCCAACCAACGGGTGCTTGGTGTTCAACACCGACCCAAGAGATTACATTCAATTATACCATTTTCTCAAATTACTAGTGTCAACATGTTTGTGTCAATATTGTCTCTGGTGTACCTGTCTATGTTAGTGTTTCATAGTAAAAACTTCATGAAATAGATCCAAGCAAAACATAATTGGGAGACAAAAATCACACGCTCAAAATGTAATTAAACCTTTATCATACGTTCAAGTTGGGTTCTTGATTAATGAACTAGGCATATTCATTATTCTGATAAACTTTCTCATGCATTTTGTGACGTTGAATTGGGTTCTTTTGTCTAGAGTGAATTTCTTTGGTGCTAGAGATATCCCAGATGCAGAAAACCTTCAAATGTACAGAGAAACTGCTGAAATACTTCATGTGCAAGCTTATACCAGATTCATCAACAGCCACAACCAACAGAACCAAAAGTAGGATTGATTTCCTCCCTCTAACATTTCCATAGTCCCTGAGCATTCATTTTTGTTGGTAAATTCAAGAAAAAGGCTTGCATTACAAGTCAATTATGTATGTTAGTTCGAAGAACAAATATGGACAGCAGATACGACACTGAAATTCACACCAACACTTCAGCGGTAATAATTTGCAAAAATGAAATAATTGAACGTCATCATGTGTGTCGATGTCAAACACTGACACATGTCAAACTCCGGACATGCATTCAATCTGAAGTGTCTTGGTTGCTGAGGTGTTACATATACAAACTTTGATTGCAAAACAGGTGGACTAGTCTTGGTGGTACCATGGAAATCTTTGCAACATTCAGTGGCTTCTGCATTCTTAGCTATTCTTTATAGTGATTACACGTTGACATCTCAAACTGAACTCTATATTGTAGTGGGAAAATGTATGAGCCGGTAGATCTCCGTAACTTCGCCATTTCTCAGGTATGCATATCTTAGAAAATGACATCAATAATTTTTCATCCCTATCATAAGGTCTGTTTTCAACTTCAAAGTTTTCTTCATCGGTCAACCCCACATATTTTGATAGGAGACTTCCTACAAAACAGATTATCTGCATTAGGGATATCCCTACATTCACGTATGAAACTAGTGGCACGTTAACTTTTTTCTATGTGAAGAACCTCAATTAGTGAATCAAATATAGGAACAAAATAATAACAAATATCACTATTAGATTATAAATAAGTGAAAGTGATCCTCTTGAAAAAAAATAAAACATTAAAGGATATATTATATTGAACTCGGACTGTGATATCGGAGTACATCGGTAGGAAATGGAAATAAACAGCATTAAAAGGAAGAAAGCAAGAAGCAACACATCAATGGGGTTATTAACACCAGCCAATATATTTGGCTTCTAAGTCGTCACTGTAGAGAGAATCTCAATGCAATGACAAATCACAGCATGACAATGTGAAGAAAAGTATAGATGCGATATCAAGAATCTTATATACAGAATGTTAAAAACTTGAAGTAGCTAAAGCGCACAATAGATATATGAAAGAAGAGGGAGTATAGATAGGAAATCCTGACAGACCTACAACATCTGTTCTCTTATCCAGACATAGAGCAAAACCATTATGTGTGGAGTACTGTCCTCCAGAGTTACAAGTCTCTCCAATGGCTACTTCTTGCAAATCATTTTGCTCAAGCTTATCTTTTCTTGAGGAATCTTCTGGTGACAGATTGGTACCAACCAGTTCAGGAATTACTTTCGGAATTTCACTTAATAAACGTGATTGTTCGGATGCAGACTCAAGCTTCTGTTTTTGGTCCATGTACTGAGCAAGTGTATGGAAAAATGGTTAAGGCACAAATTGTTGGCATTAAATTAGGGAACAAATTACCAATTCACAACATTTTTCCCTTTAGCTTTTAATATGAGGTGACATTAATAAAAACATCACAAAAGGATATTCTCTCCTCCATCCCTTTTCATTGGCCCGATCAATACGATTTCGTAACAATTCTATCTCCCTTGAGATCCACTGCCATATAACGCAGAAGAGAGACAAATATCAGTAACAAAATATGATAGATCAGAGGTTCTTTTATACTCCAAAGCAAACAGAAATGTTCAATAATGTTAATAAGCATTAGACAAATGAACTATTGGGGATAAAGGATGGGAGAGATAACTTAAGGGAAGATTCTTAATTTCCAGTTTGTTTTGTAGATTTACTGCCTCCTGGCACATTCTCAAGTAAATATCACAATTATGTGAATGTAAATTCTATGCAAGTATAATAATTTTTTTGTACGTTGGGAAATAGAAAGAGAGTTTTTGCCGTTTTTAAATTTCATGATTCATAGCCCATGTTCACATGCTAGATTGCCAGAAACTTCACCTTGAATTATATTGAGCTCTATTTTTACAATAGAAAAAGGGATTATATTACACAACAGAATAATATTGATATGTGACATACATGCTTTGTGATATCTTCATGCAGAGTTCTGGCTTTCTGCTCAAGCTCCAGCTGTGAAACACAAAGGTGGTTATCATTTGGTCACTACAAATTCAATCAATTATGAACAAATTAATTCTTACTAGTAAGAAACACAATTCTCACACAAGGGAATGCCCAAAATCGATGTCATCTAAAATGACAGAAACTCTTACTAGATTCCAATAATTGTTGCAACTATTGCATATGTGGCATTAAATCTATAGTATGCTTATGTTTCTCAATCGGCTGTTGGTATTAATGCTCATCGTTGCTTCTCCCATGTGAATTAAATCGCACCCCGTGTGACCCTTCTTCTTTTCCCACCAGTTAAATGGCCCCTTCTCTATGCCATTGACACATATTAGCTTCAATTACATAACATTACTTATTAAGAAATGTTACATTAGGCGTGAAATGAAAAGACAGGCCCTAATAACCATGTGGAGATATAGCTTTCCATAATTTCTACAATGGAATAAATAGATGTTGACATCAATGTCGAAGAGTCAAAACATGTATTGGCTACTACCTTTACATTTTAATTACCAAACGAAAAAATGAATATTAGATTTTATCAAGCATGTGTTCAGGTGAGGATCTGTTGCATTTATATTTCAGGCAAAAGAATAGTTGAAACAAGTGAATAGCATTAATTTAATGCTTGATTGCGAAGAAATTGGTATATCAGTAGACTAGTAGATAGCTAGAAAAATTAATATGCTCTAGCTTAAGTCTCAAACTTGATCTATGGATACCTGATGATGTATATGTACGGCAAAGAAGCTTCTGTAGATGTATTACTTTTATTACTATATTATTAAATGAAATTCATTCACCCTTACTTTTTGAGATATTTTCAAGTACAGCCAGCAGAATATTAACCACAAAATAATAAATTCTTACTGTTAAAATCTGAAAAGATTTACAGGGACCTAATTCATATATGATCAGATGACCAAGCATAAGTTTTTTTCATCGCACATACTAATCACTCACATACAGCAAACTTACCAGAGTTGGCTTTTTGAGCTGACCATTTGTCATTCTCTGATACAGATCTTGACATTCTTCCTGCAGATATAATGCTTATGATTAGGACCAACTAGGGTGAGTGTATGGTTTACAGCAGAACCCATATCCTAGGCATAATTTTTGTTTTGTTTGAAGATTATGGATACACAAATCATATCGGATAACATCAACAAACTATGAAATCAATAACAAATAATCACCTTCACATCAAAAACCCAGCTATGGTCTTACGCCGGAAATAATACAATATATTAAACATCTTATAGAAAAATGGTTTTGAAAATGAGTTTCCATTTTAACTTGGAAACCACTACTTTGATTGAAACCAGGTTTCAGAATTGTGGGATATTGCAGCAGAAAATATTGTTAGCAAAGTAATAATACCTCAGAAAAGTCAACATCAGAAATTTGGCTGATAGATACATCTTTGGGCACATTAGAAAGCCGGAGCAGAATTTCTTGGTTGATTTCGTCTTGGTTTGATGATCTTCTTATTCCTG
>Ga0315914_1002051_pt1 | contig 30798 bp, 15 predicted proteins | sample MpolenodulesMG_FD_203920 | JGI IMG/M metagenome (GOLD analysis project Ga0315914, IMG submission 203920) | Medicago polymorpha root nodule microbial communities from Los Angeles, California, United States - elongated nodules | ecosystem: Host-associated > Plants > Roots > Nodule | place: USA...
CTCCCCTCCTAATTCTCGAATCAAACGGACCCTTAGTATCACTTAATGGCAGAGACTAAAAATGAAGACTGAAAAATTTGTAATAACTAAAAAATGCAACTTTTTTTTTATAAAGACTAAAAATGAAAACTGGGTATATTTGCAGAGATTAAAAACTTAATTACGAAAGTAGTCTCCTCTTTTTAAAATTGAATTTTTTTGTCTCTCTATTTTCACATTTGTTGCAATTTTCATTATAGCTCATGTTTTTCGCCCCAAAAATATGATTTTTGACACCAAAACAAGTGATTTATCATCCAATGGCCCGTGAAATGAATTTTGACAATTTTTCCTTGAAAGGATAAAACTTGTTATATATGAACACTACTAAGAGATCATTGACAATTATTAAAGTATATACAAAAACTTACAAACTGTGATTTTCAAGAGATTAATGTGTAAATCTTTTCAATATTATTTAATTTTTCCTTAATTAACAAGATCTCTTGTGAACATTGTTATTGTAGGTATATTCCAACCTTGTATAGAAATTATCAATCATTATCTTCAACAATGTTGCTCTAATGACTATATCCCTTTAAAAATAATACAACATATAATCCAAATAGATATCATCAAGACTCCCTCTTTTGAGTTTTCTTCGTTTTGTACTATGTTGCTTTAATAATTTTATTCCATACTTAGAAAGTCACATGAGCTTTAAGTTAAATTAACTAAAAACTAAAAAGTTGACAACTAGAATAGAGAAGGATCTCATGCAAAATAATCAATAAACTAAATTCTTATAGTTTTCAAGCCCTAGTATCATTCACTAAGCATCCTTTGGAATCCTAGTGTCAACATTGTGTCTTACAAAGTCCAATTTTTAGGCTCTAATTACAAAGCTAATAGAACCTTTTTCAACACTACAAAAAGGGTTAATGTAAATTCTCTCTCTCCCTTTTCCAAAATGTCTCTCACTCATCATAATAACCATGAAGAACATCATGAAATAGTTGAACAAACATCAGAGAATTCTGTTTGTTCAATGTGTTACAACAAGAGACCAAAACTTGATTGGACAAGAAGAGACTTCACATATGCTGAATTGCATACATCAACACAAGGATTTTCTGCAAAGAACTTTCTGTCAGAAGGTGGATTTGGTTCTGTCTACAAAGGAGAGATTCTTGGATACAAGATTGCTGTTAAACAATGTATTCATGCAAGTCACAAACAAGAGAAGGAGTTTAAGTCTGAAGTTGATGCATTAGGCAAAGCAAGACATGAAAATATTGTCATGTTGCTTGGATCATGTTCTGAAGGAAACCATAGGCTTCTTGCTTATGAATATGTCTGCAATGGTTCACTAGATCAACATTTATCACGTATGATATATAAAAACAAAACCTTAGCAAATATATGCGTTCATGCATTTCTTGATTATGCTTTTAAATTACCGTCACGGCTGCAGTTACCCTGCAAATGACAAATTGCAGGAAAATGCGGTTGCGATGCAAACTACTTCAGAACCCTTTATTTCTGTTTACTTTAGAGTCTAAATTTACAATAAGGAGATACTCACTTTGAATACTATTACGATGATGCAGAATACTCTCGTAAACCTCTATGCTGGCAAGATAGGGTGAAAGTAGCTACGGGAGCTGCTAAAGGACTGCTATACCTTCATCAGAACAACATCATACATAGAGATATAAAAACAAACAACATTCTTCTGACACATGATTATGAAGCTATGGTAATCTTAACATAATTGAATTTGTTACATATATATTTAGCATAATCTTAACATAATTGTTCGTTTTTGTACTCAACATGGAATATTCCTATATTTCTTCCTATACTTTCAACAAGTAGTAATGTGCATTATGTTTTTTAGAATATAAATAAAGAATTTAATTGATATGCGCTAACATTGAATGATTTTTACACTGTCAGTCAATCAATCATAGACATTGGATCATTAAACATATTTGACTTGAATCATATCTGCGTTAAAAGTCATACAAATGAAATTTTGTGATAGATTGACAGTGTAAAAATTTTACATCAAAATTAATGTTATAAAAAGAGGGAGAACTAAATTGGTTTTATGTTCTTCTCAGCTGGGTGATTTCGGTTTGGCTAAAATTGCCAGTGAAGAATTCTCATGCTCAATAGAATGTCCTGGAAATTTGGCATACTGGGCACCAGAATATGCAGCATATGGTAAAGTATCAAATAAAACAGATGTATATTCTTTTGGAGTGGTTCTAGTTGAGCTAATAACTGGAATGAGGACTACAGATAAAAGACTTGGAGGAAATGGTCTAGTAGGATGGGTAAGAATCTCAATACTATTTGAAAGTACATACATGATGCAATGTAATACTTGTGTTTGTGATTCTAAATTGCAGTTATGTTGGGAATCTTGATATTGCAGTAAAATGCTAACAAACGTGGACATTGCAGCCGCAATTGCAATTGCAGGCCACAGTTTAGAACTACGCTTATGATTTCGTTTTATTATGTTATGCTCGTTTACTTCAATACGCCTTTATCATTTTTCGTGTAATTTTGAGGAAGTTTCGCCTTTATTAATTTTCATGTACTTGGGAGGAAATTTAAGGTTCAAACAAAAAAGTTTATCAAGATATGTATTCGTCGAGTATGGCTTATTTTCACTAATAAGTAGGTATGCGCTTGAGTGTAGCAATGCGGAGTGAGGGATAAACTTGTAATCTGGATTGTAGTTTTTAAACATTACATTGTACTTTGTATTTCTAAGAATTGCATAATCATGAAACTATAGCAGTCGGTCTGCTTTGAGAGACGTAAGCACAATAATCCGAACTCCGTAATCATTAGTTTGTGTTCCTGAGTGTGTTAATTTATCTGTTTTCTGTTTTAAGAATAATTTAAGAAGTCCAACATCCTAGGAATTTCAGTTGGTCATTTTTGTCCAGGCTAGACCACTACTAAGAGAAGGGAATTGTCAAAAACTTGTTGATGGAAGGATAATGGATTCACATGATTGTCATCAAATCTTTTGGATGAGCCGTCTAGCTGGAAATTGTCTTAACAAAGATCCTCATAAGCGATTGGATATGAATACAGTAAGTCTGCACTTCTACTATTTCTTTATCTTCCACTTTCATATTGTCATAGTCTAGCTGCAGGACTTCATCTTGGGAGTTCACATGACAATCCAAGCCTAAGCGGTTGAATGAAGATCGGACAGTTCATACTAACATTTTGTATTTTAGATCCGATTTGGCAAATTTAGATATGCACCATCCAATCTTTTAGTCACCGGATGAGATCTATTACTATTAGCAACCTATGAAGCAATGGCACAAACACAGACACGACACTGACACTAACACATTGACAGCGGTAGTAATTAGAGAAAATGACAGTTGAATTTAATCACGTGTATTGGCAACGTGTTGATGTCAGGCACAGTTTTAATCTGATTTCCGGTGCTACATAGGTATCAACTATTTGGATATTTTGACTATTTGACACTAATAAAGAAGAACAATTAATCTACTACATATAGCTTGATTCGAGTTTCATCATAACTTGTTAACAAAGAATCATAAACACTTCAAAATAGTAAGTCTAACATGTCATAATCCCACCTTTACAATTTTTAAATCTATCATATTCCTTTGTTCTTGTCATGTCATATATCTGAGCTTCTTAACTTGCTAAGTACACTACATATTTTCCATATAATAAAAAATATATGTTTCATTGTGATTTTTTTATACATATTATTACTACTAGGTGGTCAAAGCCTTAATACATATAGAGGAAGGTTGCAGTAGCTGCAATGTGGAAAAAGACAGTAGTACCCTTGCCATGTCAGACTATTCTAAATCAAAAGATGATATGCAGAACTCTTCAGAATCCGATGGTAAAAGTGGAAATAATGGTGGTAGTAGTAGTAGTTCCAAGTCCAACACAGCATATTGCTACTATAAGTCTAGCAAAAACTAAGATTTGTTCTTGGGATGTGTTTGGATTGACTTATTCAAGCTTATCTACTGACATATGTACTTGTAAGACTATTTGGGAGAACTTATAGAAAAATTTTATTGCATGTCCCTAAGTTATTTTTAGCTTATTTCTATAAGCTCTTCAACATAGCTTATGAAAACAGCTTATAGCTTACATGAAATCAATTTGAATTTTTTATCTCTTGTTAAAAAAAACTTATACATAAGCAATTATATTCCGTTGCCTTCATAAAACTTATACATAAAATTGACGCTCATCGGCAGAACTGGAGAAGTGGAAAATAGGTCACCAGTATTGGAGAAGTGTGTTGCCATCATGAGCAATCCAATTCAGCAGCAACACACAGACACACAATTGGAGAATTCTGCTCAATGGTGGCGCCTATTTGGCTGGTGGGAAGTAGAAAAAGAAGAATAAAATATCCATATTGGCACAATAATATGACAGAGACTAATTCTATGTTTAAAAACATGAGTTTGTGTTTTAATATATGCTGATGTTAAGTCAAGATAGTTGGAGTAACACAAAAATGTGGAAATGCATTAATGATATTTATTTGACTAATAGATTAGAGAAGAATCTAACCTATGTCACAAAAGTTTGATACAATTAATGCATTAGAAACAGCTCATTAAAATGTATATGAAATCATATAGACAAAAAGAGCACCTAACATATTTGGAGTCAGTTGCTATTTCTCCTTTTCGTATGTTCCACATCAGAAATTAAAAATATTAATTGATGATGGCATAATAAGAAAGGAACAAAAAAGAAGTAATTCAGAGACTCACCTGGACAGGAAACTCATGTGATCAATTCGTCATCGATAATTATGGATCAATCCTCCGCAAACTTTCTTTCAATAATGGACAACAAGTGATACTTAGTATGGAAAGAGAGGAAGGCAATCCCTCTTTTGGCAACAATTTAAGTTTGGGAGCGTTAACAATCTCAAGGTTTTGGAGAGAGGTGAGATGTTGAAGCCACTTCCCATCAATGCCTGTATGGCTAAGACCACAGATGTATAGTGTCATGACAGATGCAGGCAGCAATGGCACCGTGAGCGTGCTCATTGTATCACCACCGCTAATTTGCAACACTGAAAGACAAGTGAGATGTCCCCAAGTTGGCTCGGTATTCCACATAATCCCTCCAACAGAGCCAACAGTCAGTTCCTGTAAACTCATAGGCAAATCATTTATGACAAAAGATTGAAGATTTGGTAGATCATCAATTTCCATCTCCTGAAGGTTTGTAAGAGTGTCCATTGCTTCTGGCAGGGAATGAAGCTTCTCACACTTCCACAGTGCAATATAAACGAGGTTGGGAGTGGCAAATCTACCTAGGGGAAAACACTCCAATTCATTACAATCCCATATTTTGATGTTTCTAAGAAATGAGAGGCTCTTTTCCGACGCGTCTTCTGCAATTAATATCGATTTCAGAATTTTACAACCCTCGATAAACAGACTCTTGAGGACAGGGAGAGTGCCCAGGGTAAATGATATCATTGAATTACAACTATAAGATATTTTCAGTTCCTCAAGTGATGTGTAATTATCAAGTATTCATGAGGAAAGAACTCTAGATTCTCACAATTACTGATTATTAGACATCTCAAGATTTTGGTAGACCATCAGTTGGGAAAGACATCGGAGATGGAAAGCCGTCTATGGTCAGCTTTTGAAGAGAATTCAGAGGGAACATCAGTTGCCTGAGTACACGATCTGATGGTGTCATTGACTGAATCAATAGAGGACATTCTCTTAACTCGGGTTCAGTGAATGAAGGGAATTTGTCAGGTATGTTTCCTACTCTCAGTTTTGGGCACTTACTTAGTGACAAAGTTTCATAAGGTGAACCCCTATCTTATTTTTTCTTCACATCAATGTGAGTTTCGTGGAATTTGATTGCAGACTTTTCACCAACCACACCATTAATACATAAAAACTCAACATTTTATCATTTAAGCAAAATATGCATGCGTTGTATACGAATGACACAACGTTGTAGGGACCACTTGATAATAGTGACTATGAAAGTTGCTCTTATATGTGAAGGAATTTAAACTAAAAATTTGAGTTGAATATTTTAATTTTATTTTCAATTTTTGAAGAATTAAAAGCAAAATTCCATTACAATATTTATATATTTAATTAGCATGTGTCGTAAGAGTACATGTCAACATTTCTCTTACTAAAAGGATGTTTCTTTCAAGAGAGAAAAACATTTATCTTACTAAAATTACGTAAATATTGTACCAAACAAAAATATAGGTATAATAAATATTCTTAGTACACACGTTTTAAAAAAATACAAATTTAACGTTAATTTGTTTCTTAGTAATAAAAAATAAAAGCTTAAATATGCAAAACGTCCCTCTATAATTACGAGTCACATACCGGAATCAACAGCAATCGAACAATAACACATGAAATGAAAGAAATAGGAACTTCATCATCACATACATCATTTGATTACTCCCAATTTGAAGGAAAGTGTTAGAAAACATGTATATAAGGTAAATAAAGCTATTCAGTGGCATGTTATATATAACATGTTTGTAATAATCCAGAAGCTATCAAACCTTCCACACTTCTGCCAAACTGACATGAGGTGGGGGTGGGGGGACCACATCAAAATCATCATTATCTATGTTAATCAAGCTACTCAAATCAATGACCAAATATCAGCACAATCTGCAAACATGAGCAAAGAAATACAAGACATAGTCACTCCATTTAGCAGCTTGCAATCCAAAGTTTCAAGTGCCATGTCATTATACAAATTATTCAAATACCTGAAAAAGCACATTATCCTAAGAGTTTCAAGATTGGTTACAATAAGTGCATATTACACTGAATACTCATGTCAAAGGAATAACATGAATGCATAAGGAAAAGTTCATAATATTCATTTCAACAGTTTTCTCAATGAAGATCAGATAAGCATGTCATGCCATGTGCATAAAGCGACCCCCTGTACTTGAAGAATAAGTCCCACCAGCCACATGTTTATAATCTGTTAGGTTGTCACTAGCCTCATTCATGTTCTTCTCGTGGCCATAGCACTGCTCATGCCAATCTGAAGCTAACATGACATCTGGCCAAGTGATGTTCAACATAGACATAGATCGGTTTTCACTGTTTGGGGTAGAAACTTGGTCAACAGGCTCATATTTAACATTGCTGCCTGCAGAAATTTCTAACATCACAACTTTTGCAAGGAATTACAATATAGATTTCTTGCAATTGACAAACTAAAAACAGAAACTAAAGGGGGAAATCTACCACTGATTTTAAGTATTTATTTTTCAAATGAAATAATGAAGCATATAATAAAGCAATTAATATAAAAAAAAATATTTGTGAAGTCTTGCATGGTGCCAAAGGTGTATACGGAAGTGTGCGCAAATTTGAAAATGCTTTTCAAGTTGAACTATTAGTATTCGGTATACTGCATTAAAAGGTACTAACCACTAAAGTTCTGAGCAGGTGTCAATTTATCCCATGAGTTTGTATTGGTGTTAACAGCATGGCACTCGTTCAGGATTGAGGTTGCACCAAAGGGAGATGCATTGTCAGCGTAGTCATCCCATTCTGTCTCATTCATGTTCAAAGCAGAACTCTCACCTCTGTCAACAGGAGTTGTAGTAGATGAATGCGAACTCTTGTCAGAACAATTGTTATTTGAATTTGGAAGAGTCTTCTTCTGATAAATAATGGCCTCAAGCGTGCCACTATTATTTGGTGAAGAACAACCGGACTCTTGCGCACCATGTCGCAGAGGAGACTGATTGAATACATCAACAGACTCATTCAGTGGAGATGGGGGAAAGTTACACCCCCAGCCACCAAAGCCGGTTTCTGGATATTGGAGTGAAGGGAGCTCCAACTTCACAGCCTTGGATGTCGGCTTAGAAGTAGAGGAATTGCCATTTGATACGGAATGGCGGTAATACATTGAGTTATGTGAGGGGAGACTGGGATCAAGAGGAGAATGCAATCCGAAAGATTGTACAGTCTTATCAGAACTATGATCCTGAACATGGTAAAAGGGATAAAACCAATTATTGTTCGTTCCACTTGAACCAAGAAAAGACATTGTTGATGGCACAGGATTGCAATATGGAGGAGAATCAAGACTGTTTCGCATAATGCTATTAGCAGAAATATCAGGATTCTCAGGCAAAATTGTAATAGGTAAGATTCCCTGATTTTCCTTCAAATTGTCAAATATTGCATCATGCATCTCATAGTTGTTTTTCGGCAAGAAATCATGATGCCCTCTATCACCATCATTGATTCCACCAGTGCCTTGGCCATGTTTACTCCCTTTCATTGCTCGCAAACTAACTTCTGGAGGATAGAGTGGCAAGCCAGCCCGAAGACGCCTCTTGGTCCGGGTATTCCAATAGTTCTTTATTTCATTATCTGTACGACCAGGCAACTAAAAGCAAAAGAAATCAATCATAAAAAATAATCATGGATTAAGAAATTAATATGTGGTAATAGAAGCAAAAATTTATTGGGATCAATAGCATTCTTTCCCCTTGACGGAGGATAGTTCTTTATTTGAAAAACCAAAATGTCCAGAAGTATTTAGGACACAGTTTATTAAAAGCATTTATCTGAAAACTAAAGCTATCAATAAACCTCCTTTTTCCCACAGATTTAGCTCCTCTAAAGTGAGAGATGCATCTCCTATTTTAGAAAAGACAACCATTTTTATTGATATAATTGATCTATCACCTCATATTTTCACTCAACTCACAAATCTATGTAGCACTTATAAAATGTCTAACAACCCTTAACATTTAGGCTTTTCCAACTTTTTATAAATTTTGGAATGGAGCACCTAATGGAATTTAGACAGTAATAGGGATTCTGCATATGGGGGATCAAATCCCCCATGGCTGTGGCCCCATCCGACAGTGGCATGTCCTTAAAAGACGAGAGAGGGACTATATGATATGATATGATCTGAGGCGCGAACTTAATTTGTAAAGAAAGATAAATTATCTTTTGGACTGAATGAAAAGGTGAATGAGTTTAGCAGGAAACTGATTGCTGCAATTACAAGACATTGGGTGATATGCAAGGAGAGAGAGAAAAATAAACAAGTTTCTTCACAATTAATGCAATCTCAAGAAAAAAAATGGTTAACCAACGTTCAAATACATACAACATTATCGTTACTACAAAAAAAATACTCAGATTTACAAAGTTTGTCTGTTGGCAACTGATATACTCTAAAATTGATATAACTGTCATTTCATTCGTAAGAAATTTTTTGTTGAGACCACAAATTCAAGAATGATGTGATCACCTGACATTGGAAACCTTCTGTTTATTAGGCTTCGACAGTTTCAATGATATATGTTGAATAAAGTTAATGTTAAGAAAATTCATAATTATGTTAATACATTTCGGTATACAAATTTAAATTAACAGACATCTGTATACAGACAAAAAATGATTAGATTCTCTGATATGAATGTCTTCTGGACATTGTACAATACTGATTACCCAGTTCTTCAAATAAACACGATGATATCATGCAAAATCTACAAAGATGTTACAAGGCTCTCTATTGTGCAACAGTTGTCACACAGTTTTTTAATATCAAATGGTGTTTATACAGACTGTTTTATTTTAAGTATGAAATCTTACTAAATGACAAGCAAGCAGCTATTAACATGAAACCATACATATTTAGATTATTTAAAGGATTTAATTCTGACACTGTCAGTGTAAAGTCTGTCAGATCATTAAAAATGTTTGACTTTTATCCTTAACTTCTTCTAAAGTTACACATATGGAAAGTTGTGATGTGCTGACAGTGTAAAAAAAATTACATCGACGGTCGTATGGTGTTTATACAGACTATTTTAAGTATGAAATCTTAGCTTCTTCAAAAAAAAAAGTATGAAATCTTACTAAATGACAAGCAAACTGTATATATACGTAAGTGTTAGCTACAACACCAGCTATTAACATGAAACCATACATATTTAGATTATTTAAAGGATTTAATTCTGACACTGTCAGTGTAAAGTCCGTCAGATCATTAAAAATGTTTGATTTTTATCCTTAACTTCTTCTAAAGTTACACATGGAAAGTTGTGATGTGCTGACAGTGTAAAAAAAATTACATCGACGGTGTATGGTAATTAAACTCTTATTTAAATAGCCAGTTTCATTCATTTATCTACATTTTTGTTGTTGAATAGTGTTGTATTGCATAAGTCTTAACTATTTTATTTCATATAGCAACGGACAAATTCAACAGAAAACAGGGTAATCATAAAGAAGATACATTGAAGATGAACACATCACTGACATCACCTATGGCAAATAGCATATTCATATATTAAACAAAAAGCAAAAGAAACAAAAAAATGAAACACGAAAACTAGAGATGTAAGGCAACGAAAAAGACAAAGTGTGCTTACGTGCGCAGCCATACGTGCCCATCTGTTTCCCATTTCGAAATGGAGTTGAGCAATCAAATGCTCCTCATCAGCAGTAAATGATCCTTTCTTTAAATTTGGCCTTAAGTGATTTGCCCATCTCAGACGGCAACTTTTTCCACAACGAGACAAACCCGAATGCTTCTGAACAGCGTTCCAGTTGCCTTCTCCATGCTTCCTGACGTAGTCAACCAAAATAGCATCTTCTGCAGATGTCCACGGCCCTTTCTTCAGAACAACTCCACCATTAACACTTCCTCCGTTACCCTCACCATTCGACCGTGACCGTGTTTGATCGTTGCAGAGCATATCATCTTCAATCTCATTTTTCACTCGACTCATCTCTTAAACAATAGTGTCTGCAAATCATTTTCCAACCACAAATTAAATTACTTAAAAAGCCAAAAAAACAAAATGAAATGAAACCTTTCATAAAAAGCAATTAATGTCCTAAATTTACTCTCCCATTATTTAGATCTTAGTTTTGCGTGGGGGACCGGGACAGGTCGCGTCACGACACAGATATTCAATTCAATAATCTTTATCAAAGTGTCTCAAATACAAACAGAGCTACCACAATAAAAGCCAAGCAAATCCATTCTTTAAGATGAAAGAGTTATGTAAGCATACAAAATTTAAGTTTCTATTAATAACAGCTCTGAGAAATCATTGACGAAATCCTGTAAATGAGGAAAGAGACCACTAAAATGAAACCAACTAAGATTTATTGCAGTTTCAAATCATATTAATTATGCCTTACTAAATCAGGAAGTAACATAAATACAGAAACAGTATACAAAATTTCCCAATTCATCCTAATACTTGTTTGCAACAACATGAAACACAACTATCACAAAATTAATAACATGAGAAAATGAACATATACAACTTATCATCCACCTAATTAATTCACAAATACTCACAACAACAACAAGTTTTATCCCAGTGAGTCGGGTCGGCTACATGAATCAAACGACGCTACAAACTATAAAGTTCTTTACAGCTCAACATGTATAAATAATAAATAATTACTTTCAAATGAAGGAACTTGATAAATGAATAAAATCTAATACTTGTTTAAAGCAACTTGGAACACAAATATCACAAAATTAATATCCTGAGAAAAATTAAAGAAATGCAAAATATCATTCACCTAATTCATAAAAATCCCTATGTCCAAAGTTCAACAAGTATAAATAAATAAATTACTATCAAATTCAAAGCAAATGAACTTAATATATACCTGAAATAGAAAGTGATAGTAATGGATTTAAGATCCAAAGGTGTTAACTGAAATTCCCAATAAAAGAAAATCTATATGATGAAATAGAAGCTGAAATTCAGCTACAAACTGAATGAAACAGTGAAAACTGTGTCCCTGAAATTCACACATCAAAAAAATCAATTAAATAAAATTGAAAAATTAATAAAAACAGAAAATTAATCAGACCCATTTAATTGTTTAACATTAAATGCAAAAATCTGAATGAAAAATTCCAAAAATCTAAAATTAAATAAAAAAGAGAAAATTAATGTGACCCATTAAAGTAATGAGCATTAAATGCAAGAATGAAATAGAGAAAAACATATTGGATGAAACGAAAATGGTGGAAAATGGATCCAGACCGAAGTTTGTGAAGAAGTTGAAGAAGGATCCTGGCGAAGAAAGAGCACAACATTGGGAATGATAGCGAGAAAGAGAGAGTTACATCGTGTGAGTGAAAGTGAAAGAGAGAAAAAGAGAGAAAGTGAGAGAAAATGGTACTTGGAGAGAGAGAGAGAGAGAGAGAGAATGAAGGGAGGAAAGAGAATTGGAAGAGAGGAGGTGGTGGAAATGGAATGGAGATTTTGGTACCTATGGGATGCTACCACCTATCATTCTCTTCTCTCTATTTTCTTAACTACTACGTATTTATGGTTGGATTTTGGAGTATATAGTATAGTATACAATAATGTAATCATTTTTTAATAATATAGTCTTCATCATTAAATACTTTTACATAAGATTTACATATTATAACTAACATTCTGAGTCTGAGTCGGTAAAGACAATGTATTATAATATATAGAGGTCAGGGTTCGAAACTCAGACCGTTAATTTATTCATCAAGTTACATGACTAAATGGTGATCCCGTCTCAATTGGTAAAGACAATGTATTATAATATGTGGAGGTAAGGGTTCGAAACTGAGACATTCAACTTATTCATCAAGTTACATGACCAAATAAAATACTGAAATTGTTTCAAATCTCAATTCGTTTTGTGGTGTGATTGAGTTTTTAATAAATATTGTTATTTCATTTATTTATCAAAACATATTTTATTCTTTTTTTTAACTCATAACGGAGTAAATTATTAAATTAGTATTTGACTTTGTAATACACTTTCAAATAACCTTTATGAATATTTTAAAAAGGTCTCTAACTTTATCAAATTATAATTATATTTGTTCTTATGAAAATGTTAAGACAAAATTGATAGTAAATAATTAAAGACATGGACGCAATTGATAGTAGGTTGTTAAAATGAACTATTTGAGATTATCTTCTAAAACTATAAACTATTTGAAGGTTTACTGGTCGTAACTTAAATTATTTTAGTCTTATAAGAGAGACTAATCATCAAATCAAGAACAAGCTTGTACTTTTATAGTTGTAGCATCACTACTTTACTCCCACGCCTAAATCACCAAACCAAATTAATCGCTTTACTGCTCTCCAAAAAATAATTACCAAACCAGTTTTTTTTTTTTGACAAAAATTACTAGCCATTATACTGTGTGAAAGCACGTGTGGTTATATGAAAGAGATGCGGGATATCACAAATCACACGCAATTGAAACTTCAAGATAAAAATTGCATCTTTCGTAAATAAAAAAAAAAAGATAAAAATTGCACAATTCTAATATTTAGAGGACTAAAAAAAATTGTCATTACAAAATAGCAGTAAGATAACAATAAAGATAACAATATTTAAGCATTCAGGTGACACTTTGGATAAGACTTTAGTGGACGATGTTTAGCTTAAGCATATCTTCTCAAAAGTGTTTCCGTTTGTGTGGCGACTCTTTCGTAACAGACTTTCTGCTAAAGACAACTTGTTGTAGTAGGGTGTTCTTCATTCCAATGATGCGGCATGTGCAGCCGGGTGTGGTGTTTTCGAAACGGCAGTGCATCTATTCCTTACTTGTGACATCTTCAGCGATCTATGGTCGAAAATGTGGCATTGGTTAGGTATATCTTCGGTTCCTTCTGCTGACCTTCGACGTCATTTTCTTCGGTTTACTAAAATGGCTGGCATGCTACAATGTTCTCATTTATTTTTATCGATAATTTGGTTTGCTACTGTTTGGGTTATTTGGAAGGAAAGGAACAACCGTGTCTTCCAAAATACGATTACTACTCCTTCTTTTCTTATTGAAAAAGTCAAGCTAAATTCGTTCTTATGGTTAATATTTAAGCAGGTTTCCTTCAGCTACAGTTATCATTACTCGTGGAAAAATCTGATTCTTTGTATGAGCATTCATGTGTAATTTAGCTATCTGTTTTGATTGGTGCTTTGTTGTTGTGGCACCTTGACATTGTAAATATTTTCAGGTGGTTCTTCCTTTACACGCCTTGTGCGGGTTGAATCTCTGTTGTTTATAATGGTATCTCATTTTGATTTGTTAAAAAAAAAAAACAATATTTAAATTGTTAACATTTAATGAGTTGAATGAAATTATAGAAGAGAAAATCATGTAACAATTTTTGGACGTGTTTGTTTCAAGTTATTTTCGTACATTTTTTAGAATTAAATGATAGAATTATACATACTTATATTTGTTACAAATGTACTAGATTTTATTCTTGAGTATAAAATGTTCTTGGAGATAGAAAAAATTTCTCAAAGAAAATGGTGGGAATAATGTTCTCATGGAGATGAAAATAATTCATGTGTAAACTAACTGTTATAATTCATATTTTTAAGGTTTCTCGGAATATCATAATGTTAACTGTTGTAGTATGACTCAAAATTTGATGGATAAAGAATATTGTTGCTAAAAATATGAAATATTTGTTTAAAATTTATTTTGTGTTGAAAATATATTTATGGACAATAAATATATTTTTGTACCGTATGAAAGAATACTTGATACAAATATATTTTTAAAAGGAATATTTGATGCAAATATACTTTGTGCTGAAGGAGAAAAAAAAAAGTATCTTCAGCATGATATCCATTCTAAATTTATGAGTTATATTTCTCTATAAATATAAACCTTGTACCAGAGTAAATCTTGAGAGAGAGGTAGAGAGTCTGAAAACAAGGCTTTAGAAGTCAACAAAAACACTAGGGTTTGAATAGAATTTGCTCTTGGCAACAAACACTAGGGTTGGGATTGATTTGTTTGTGCTTATAACTGTCATTCACATTGATATTGGTTGCTTGATTATTTTGCTCCATGCATTAAGTATTTTATTGCTATGATTTTTCAACGAATTCACAACACTCGAAAGATCTTTTTTCTAAATACCTTAGAATAAATTTCACATATTTATATTCCTAAGAATAAATTTGACAAACTTGAAACAAACACACCCTTAGAATTTTTTAGCTAGATAGTAGGAAATGGAAGAAAATAAAAATAAAAATAAAAAAAGTATTCAAATTGTCAAAAATAACGTATTATAGTTTACTATACATTTTTTTAGGGAACCCTTGATTTCACTCAACATGAGATTGAGTCTTAAAGTCATTGTTTAAAAAGGAGTTTTATTTGGTACGATAAGTTCAACGACGAAAAGCAACGATGGACACATGCAAACAGTGATGGATCTTGAGTTTTTTTTCTTCTAGAGGTGCCAAATATTTGAAGAATATATATTAAACAGTTTTAAAAAATGTACAAGTAAACTGGTGTGGTGGTAATATCGCCTGATTGATACACGGGGATGTTGTTTCGAATCCCACCAGGAACTTTTTTTTTTTGAATAAAATAAGAAAAATTCGCTAAGAATTATAAAAAGGAAGGTGCCAGGGGATCAAACGTGCGACCTTTAAAACACTGAGGGACGATTGCAACGACAATGCATTAGTAGAAATATCATGCATAATATGAAATTTATAATAAAATTGGTGGGTGCAGTGGCACCTGCAGGTATCTGAAGAGATCCACCCCTGCATGTAAAGAACGAAACAAGTATAATTTCGTATTTCCTAAAAAAAAGTATAATTCCGTATTTGGAGCAAATACATGATGTTTAGTGGGTGAATTATAAGCCGATCAACATCTTTATAAATTATTTTGTTATTTTTCGTTGGTGCATTTCTCATAACAATAAATGTTATGCTTCTTTAAAAGAGAGTATTGTTTACACTTCTTTATAAATTATAGATCCGGCCACCTTTGCAGTCTGCACCATAAGATTCCACTTTACCACTGCATATATCCATATATTTAAAGAAACTAAAAACATACTTAAAATTATTATTTTTGTACACGTTTAATGTTATTATTAATAAATGCTTTTTTTCCAAGAGTCATCAACACTAGTATCCATAATGTTCCCTTTTTCTCGGTTCTATATCTCAAATAAAATAAAAATATGATATTTATCGACAAAAACACAAGGTTGATTCGAATAAATAATATTTCAGTGGTTTTAACATTATGAGAATAATCCCACTAGGGCTACAAGATACCCAAAAAATCAGCATCATTCGAATCACCACTGCCCCACCACTGAAAACACTTATTTTTAGGGCATACTGACCTTTCATTTGAATACCATTTATTCAATTCCTTGAGTTGATAAAGTCATTTATCTTAGAAATTTCTTTTTAATCACTTAATTAGATTTAGAAGTTCAATTTAGTAGATTAGAATCTTTTAAGATGGAATGATACTGAGTTGCTTTGTGCATATAGCAATTTGTTGGCTAAGTTTGTTGAAATGGTGCAAATTACTGCAACATTTTTTCTATCACATTTGAAGTGCGGTACATAAAGAACTAGTGTGTATACCCGTGCCACGCACGGAGAAAATTTTGTTTGAAAACTACAACTAAAATAGTTTATACTTTCTATGTCAAATTATTTTAAATTTGGCTATGGTTCCAAGAGTATACTACAACAACAAAAGTCTTATCTCACTAAATAAAATCTTTACATGAATCAAATCTAACCATAATGTTCAATCATAAATGTTCAGAAAAAAAAAAAACAAAGGATTATTTTAGCTTCATGCTATATAAAAATAAATATCAATGATCATATCACAAGATGTTAACAAAATAACAGCATAAAAAGAAGAATGTCAACTTTGTTCACATTATAATCAAACAATATTCAACTAAAAAATTAATCAATATAATTTCTTAAAAAAAATTACAAAAAAAAAGGGTAAAACGTCAATACAGTACCAAGACCAGAACTTCATTAGCTCTATTTTCTCACAACCGGTAGTAACTTGTAAGACAAACTTCCATTTCCTTAACTTTATAAATCCACAAAACTTGACCAAGCTTTTGCTGTATAATCTTCAATGCCACACCAAGACCAGATTCTTCCTTTCAGATTTAAGTTCTTTAACTCCTAGAGCCCACTTCTCATCAATTGCCATAAAACCAAGCTACTTATTGTAACAAAGCATGAAAGATAATTTCAAAGATAACTAAGATTCACTCCTATAATCAACAAATAAATAATCTAATTAAACTTCTTTTGTTTACCATTCATCAATTAGCATTTCACAAAGGTTTGATACTTTCAAGACATCAATAAATGGGCAAATGGCAAAAAATAGCACAATAAAAATGAACTCAAAAAAGGAACCTGACAAACATTTGTTCCCACAATCATTCTATGTCATTATAATAAGATAGAATGGGAGTAATATGAGATAAAGAATCACTTAAAAAAACAAAATTTAGGAAATAAACAAATCAATGTTGGAGTTCATGAAAACCGACTTCCCCATTCATATGTCCCGTGAAGACAATCATAGAGGAACAAAGTTGTGATAGGTGATGAACAAAATTGAAGCTTATAATGTATTTCAACAACTCTTAGCAATCAAAAATTAAAAAGAAGTTATAAAAACAACTCCTTCACTTGTTATAAGTGAGCACAAAACCCTTTTCCCCATTCATATGCTTCTTCCTTGGTGTACCTCCACCACGACTGTTTACTCATCTTGCCGTAATAAAAAAAGAAATACCATAAATCAAAGGAAGGCATAAAGAAAATAATAAATGAAAGAAACCCTATCACATCTCATATGTTCTACGCAAACAGAATTATGCTTTGTCATTGGCTAATGTTCACTGATGCTCTAGCAGGGTAAAGGTCATATTAAGCGATCAAATTCAAAATTATGCGATAAAACTCAATGAAAACAGATTCAAAATTATGAGCCAACAAAATGTAAAATACAAAATAAATGATTTTGAAGTGGAGGAGACGTACAAACAGAAACATAAAGCTTATACAATGCATTGCTTCATTTCCTCTGCAAGTCTACAAAAAGCAACACAAAACAAATCGGAGAGCAGATGAAGGGAACCAACATAAGAGTCAATATAACCCAAGCATCAAAAGGTATGTTGAATATATTTCACGAATATCACATTATAATAGGATATTTTAGTCACATTGGAATATTTCATGATCTCTTGAAAAAGTACAAATTAGCTTATACATCTCATTTTTTTATGAAGCTCTCTTACTTAATTTCTTTATAAAAGAATTGAGAAGGTAATCCAAATTGAGTCATAGTCCCTTGATTAATCAACATCACTTTTCATGGTTAAGGACAAATGTGTTACGCATAATTGGACCTTTATCGGCTTGTGATGATAGCGAGCCAAATTTAATCAATTAAACTAAAATCAAATAGATAGCAGTTATAGAAAGAAGGTTAATTACTTGGATCTTTCTTCTCACAATGAAACTAATATCTTTGACCTCCAAATTTTGATAGAGATAGAAGCATTGAGAAAAGCTGCACAAAAATTTAGTTAATAGTATTGTGGATTTAATACCGAGTGTTTTCCATAATATAGTTAAGGCTTAATTGCACTTTTGGCCCCCTATGTTTCAAGAAGTTGCGATTTTGGCCCCCTAACTAATTAAAATACAAAACAGCCCCCTATGTATTGGATCTTTGGCAGTTTTGGTCCCCTAAACCAATTTTGACTCGGTCAACACTGACGTGGCACTTCAAATCCGCCATGTGTGCATTGCTTTTTGGATAATGAGTCAAATGAATCTTTATTGGGAGAAGAGAAGAAGCCAAAAAGCAGGATAGAAAGTGTGCAATGACATGTCCTATATTATGATAAAACTCTGAAAAGCAGAACCAGAGAATGCCAACCCTAATTTTATGCACCTCCACTCAACCCTAGCCACTATTTCTTGTTTATCATCGCATTTCATCCATGCATTCATCATCAACCTCATTTTGGAGCCATTTGAGCTAATTCTTAAAGTTTTCTAGTAGAGTGAATGAAGTGTTATTGTGAGCTTATGGTAGATGCCCTTGCATATATCGTTTTGGCTTGTATTTCCTATAACATAATTTCAATTATTAGTTGAATATTGTTATCATGACTTATTTATGTATACTCACGGTTCATTTGATAATTCCATCTTATAAAAGAATTCCATTTTAATTTCAACGTAGACAGTTTCCTACATATGTATGTTTTACAATGACTATCAACAAAAGTCAAGGGCAGTCACTCAAACAAGTCGACATATATCTTCCACAACCAGGTTTCTCGCATGGTCAACTTTATGTAGTAATATCAAGGGTTACTTCAAGGGAATGGTTTGAAAATTTTGCTACTATATGAAAATGGTCATTGCAGTGATAGTACTTTGAATTTAGTGTTTAAAAAAGTGTTCCGTAATTTGTAGGCATGAAAAAACAGAATGAATATTTGTACTCAAAATGATGACTTTCAAATTATAAGTTGTAATTGTGCTATTAAACTTCGCTTTTGTCTACTATAATTACGATGTATATGACCCGTGCGGCAGCACGGGTAGAAAGTCTAGTTAGTTGAATATTGTTATCATGAACTTATTTATGTATACTCACGGTTCATTTGATAATTCCTAAGCTCAATATGAGCTAAATCTCTTTTCTATCTAATGATTAATGTGGTTATAAATGAAGTTTATATGTTAGTATGTTGTTGCATGTTTAGCTTCCTCTTTAAGATTTAGCTTGATCACTTTTTTTTTTTAGAAATCAAAATGAATTATATTAACACCAGAGGACTATCCCCCAGCACAAGGTGTGCCAGTGATATAGCCAAAAAGATACAACAAAGGTTCAATCAGAATGAACAAATAATTAATCAGTTCCTAAACATAGAAATGGATTCCGACACCAGTCATGAAACTGATAGTGAAAAACAACAAAATTAGCTTTATACCACCAGAACGAAAGAAGTTTAATTCTCTCTAGAAACGTAGACAAAAAGGTTTATGTGTCCCGAAAAATTCTCTCATTTCTTTCCTTCCAAATCACCCAAGAAAAAAGAAAAAGATGACAAATGCAAGATTTAATATGGATATAGTCAACATACTTGTAAAATATATTTATGTTAAATGGCTAAGAATAACACATTCCATAGTGTCGCGTCATTTTTTGAAGATCAAAGCTATTTGATTAGCGTTTGACTCACTAATTATTTCACGACTGAACATTTAATTTTTTTAATAAAAGGGAAAAAAGTTCAGACAACCCTATATTTTGAAAAGATTTAGGGTTCGGGGGTAAGTTACATAAATGGAAGGTATTAGCACCCTTTATATCTGTAGTATCATACGGGAACCTCTTGATTTTATTTAAATAATGTGCTATAAACTTACTTGCTTTTTAAAAAATGGAATTTAAAGTGATAAAGAAAAAAAAAGATTGATTTTATTCACATTTTTTATTCTTTGGAAGGACGAGTGTCATTTGCCTATGGATCAAAACCTCGTAGTTCGGGGTAGAAATTGACGTTTGATTTGTTTTGTGTTTTTTATTAGTTTTGAAAAAAGTTTTAAGGTAAAAGCCAAGTGTCAAAATAAGCTTGTTTGTATTTTTTAATATTGAAGAAAATTACTCAAAATGAAATTAGATTGATTGACATTTGATTAACGAAAAAAGAAGAATAAAAAAGGATCTCTTGATTTTTGAACCAAGGTTTATTGTGAAAATATTTTTGTGAATTTGTGGTTGTTTGCATTAAATTAAAATTACAACTAACGGAGCAAGAAAAATAAAACGTAGGAATTTCGTAGTGACGTTGGATCACTACAAAAAACCTTTAACCTAAACTATACATGAAGCATAAAATAAGAGACACACGCGCGCACGCACACACACACTTTTTACTTATGATTTACATTGACCTATGATACATTCTATAGTCTGCGTAATAAAACAAACGACGGAAAAATAAATATATATGATAATAAATCTAGACTAAAAATGCATAAATGATTTTACATTAGCCTAATATACATTCTAAATTCTTGTTGTAAAAATAAATGACAAAAATAAATATGCAATAAATGAATGAATGATATTTATGCAACCTAATCTAATAATCATAAAAATAATAAAATTAAAAAATTAAAAAAAAATGCAAGAGAAATTAAAATGCATGAAGAAGAAATAAAAAAAAGAAATACAAAGGGGTCACCAATTCTCTTTATGATGGAATCTCTTTAACTTTGGAGAACAGCCACAAATTTGAAGGGAATAGAACAGCCACGGCAAACACCTGTCAATTGATGGATTCTCTAAATAAAATAAGCAGCAGCGGTTAGCGACAATTCAAAGCAAATGGAAGTGGAAACCAAACAGCCACGCAGCAACAGTTAGAGTATATGTATTACACTGTAATAGCAACAATGATTCTCAATTGGAATTTAAAGTAAGAAAGTGCATTGTGAGAGAGTGTAACAATATGAAATAAGGGAATTGGGTAATAACATGGCAGCAACAATTTTAAATTGAATGAAATGGAACAGGCACAAGAATAAATAATTGGGATGGAATGAGTACGCAGCAGCAAAACAAAATTTTAATAAGGATTGGAAATAGATGAATATGGCAGAAAATAATAGGGATTGGAATCAAAGTGCAGTAGCTAAAATAGAATGAATTGCCTATTAACAATAACAGCTGGTTGCGTGAATTTAAAAGAACAAAAACAAAAAATTAATTAAAAGAATAAAAGATGGAAATTTTAAAATAAAATTAAAGAGGGAAGAGGGCCCGACTCAGAATAAAAAATGAGGTATTTTAAAATACCTCTCTGTCGAATTTTTACTGACAAGTCAGAGACTGATCAGGGTCAGGCGACGCGTGTCACTGGTATCTTAAGTCAAAAAATGGAGTATGACACATTGGAAAGTTTGTAGGACTGAATATGTTCCAAGATTGAACTTGTTGCATGAACCTAAGGAATATTATTATTTATTTTTTTATCTAAAGGAATATTATTAGTTGTCAACCAAAAATGATATCCTTCTTGTTGTGAATTTGATGTAAAATCACACAATAATAAACTTGATGTGTGGAGCAAAGGATAGTCAAACAACCAAAACAAAGTGTATGGAATTAAACACAAGCCAAAAGTAGTAAACAGCGAGAGAAAGAAAAGAGAGAACACAAAAGAATATGTTTACCCAGTTCGGTCCAAATTGACCTAGTCTGGGGGAGAGATCAGCCCTCCGTTTCACTATAATGATGAGTAACTTTACAAAAGAGATATCAATGGGTTACAAGAATAAGTCTCCCGCCTAATTCTACCCAAATTCCCAATCTCTTCCCGTGACCAAGAGACTCAATCCTAATAGTGTTTCCCAAGGTGAATCAACTCTCAAACCCTAGTGTTTGTTGCGAAAGAGATAAACTTTATACAAACCCTAGTTTTGTTGTTGCCTTTCTAAACCCTTGTTTCAGCCCCCTCTATCTCCATGTTTACTCTGATACAATGTCTATATTTATAGTAAAAGTATCCCTCATAAATATGAACAAAATCTCAGCCCAAAAATATGTTTCTGTTATATTTTCTGCTAGCAAAATTGGGCCCCGGACAACACCATTCGGGCCTCGATTTTAACAGATTCAGCAAACTTCAATTTCTCCAATTTTGAGTCACTTTCACAACACTTCTTTTTACACAAACAACTTATTCGTTTAGAAAAGTTTTTAACTTATATTTTCGACTAAGAAAATAGTGATAAGCAACATTGCACACACAAGCATAATTTTAATTTGGATAATTGCGGCCATTGTTGAACAGAAAAAATAGTAATATGAACTAGTGGAATTTACCTGTGTCTCACTCTCGTCTTGGTTTCAATATTTATTGTATACTATACACTTAAATTTGTCCAAAATTGGACAAATTTCAAACTTTTAGGTGTGTTTGTTTAAAGCTATATTTGTAGATTCTTGAAAATAAAATTATAAAAATACATATGTCTATGTTTGTTACAAGTTTATTAAATTTTATTCCTGAGTATAAATTGTTCCTGGGAATAGAAAAGTTTTCCCAAAGAAAAGGGTGGGAATAAAGTTCCCTTGAAGATGGGAATAAAATTATGTGTATTTACCTATTATAATCCCTATTTTTAAGGTTCCTTAGAATATTATAAAGTTAACCAAACATATTTTTTCTCAATACCTTGGAATAAAAAATATAAGTTTCATCGAGGAGGGGTGGTTTTAGGATATTTTTTGACCTAGAATCACCCCTCCGCATCTTTTTTCACTTATCTTTCAATTTAATAAGTGGTTTTCACACATATCATGTTTTTTGTTTTGTGTTTTTTGTGATTTTGTCGTCTGAGTGCGGTGTTTTGTTGTCCGTCGTCTTGTGTGGCGTTTGTTTTTGCGTCTTGTTGCGGTGTTCATTTGGTTCCTATTGAAAGATCTACTTCAGTCAATTACAGATTCAATCAATGATTTGGGCGGCGTCGTTGTAGATCCGGAAACATGGGTATTTCGATAACTTAGAATTTATCATATTATTTGTAGGCATTGTGTCGTTGTATGCTATTAACTTGGGTGTTATGAATTTGTTCGCAGATTCACCCTTTACGTTTTTAGTGATGTTGAACATGTTATTGTATCTGATGTACTCTCAATTTGAATGAATAAACATAGTTTTGTTTTTGTAAAAAAAAAAGGGAGGGACTAATTTGGTCCTAAAAATATTTTATTCATCAACAATTTTCTCTAGTATTAAATTAGTGACTAATAAGTCGTCCCTTTAACCTGACATATCAGCAACGAATCAATCAAATATGAGTCATAATTAACAAAATGACTAATTTGTACCTCATAAATTTGTCATTGACTAATTTGAATATTATTTTTTGTGTGAAACTAAATTGGACCGCGAGTAAATTTGTCATTTATTAATATTGTTGAACCCAAATGGTATTTAAAACAATGTTTTTAAGATTTTGATTATAACAATGTATAGAAGAACAATTGTGTACTCTAAAGTTTGTTCAAGTATGTAGTACTATAAAATTAAAATTTGACTCTGAAGTCAACATTTTGATCGCTTTAAACAAAGAAAGTAAAATATGATACCTAAGACATGCTCTGGTTTAAAGATGATCAACAAAACGTCAAAGCTCTGATCAAATATGCATCAAGTTATAAAGGCAAGCTCTAATCTGAAGACGAAGATCTAAAAGATCAAGTCAACGGTCAAATCTAAGAGATCTAAGAGGCAAATATTTCAAATTTGAAGCAAACTTCTCAATGTAGCTTGATGTGGTTGCACTATCTTCAAAACGACTCTATTCAAATCTTCTATAAAAGGGTTTTTAGTGTAAAAATAGAGAACTACACGCTTTCAAGTGTGCCAAGACTGTTATCAAATTTCTAGCACAAAAACAGTTAGAAAAATTCTTACAAACTTTCATCTTAGAATTTGTTAAGTGTTTAGAAAAATTATGTGCTTAATTTTGTTTACCACTCTTTGGGTCTGAAGTGTAAACAAACATCAAATTATTATAAACTCTTAATCGTTGGATTATTGGAAGTCTTCAAGGAGAGACATGAAATCTTAGACTTGTGTGTCTAAATATTTTGTAATCAAGTTTGATTATAGTGGAAAAATCTCTCTAGTGTGAGGGGAGTTGACGTAATCCTGGATTATAGGATGAGCCAAATAAATATCTTTGTTCATTTTTTTTTTACTTCCTCTACTGCTTTCTTTTCTTCTCTATGATCTGTTTTTAACTTAGAAAATATTTTTAGAAAAAGTAGACACAATTCAAACCCTCTGACCTCCTTTCTTGTGGTTTTCTCGCATTCTAAATACCGCATATTTAACAGCGAGTATCCACTTTGATCGGGGATATTTGGAGACATGGGTGTTAGCGGATTGGTGCCATGCCTACTTACATCATCATGAAACTTAGAATATTTTGTGAAAGACTATCACATTGATGCACACATAGTCCAAGCAATAATTCTTCTATGGTTTAATGCCAAAAACAATGAAGTGTATCTTGATTTCTTAATGTTTGAGATAGTAGGCTATTACATCATCAAACCGTTTACTTGTGGCAACCTACCAAAGCCAATGTTTTTGTTCTCTCTATGTCTAACCCATTTAGTAATAATAACGTGTATTGTATTGTTTGTATCTCCACACCCATTACCAATACCAACTGGGTGAAGGTGTGGTGAGGTCATTCAAGGCGAAATATAGATGCCAATTGTTTGTATCCTCCGACTCTCTTCATGTGGTGCATTTGGTGTCAAAGGACACTCCACATTTCCATCACTATGCAAATATCTTGGAACTCATCTAGCACTACTAGAAAAAGCAAAATTAGCGAGGGAAATTAGTGACGGAAAAAATGAAATTCCTCACAAATTCCTTGGTCGCAAAATTTAGTAACGGAATTAGAGAGAGATTTCACGTTTTCCCTCACTAAATATCTCTCCCTAATTTTTGTTTTTTTAGTAGTGTAGAACTATCTTGCTATGATTAGATAGTTACTATTCACCATACCCTTCAAGAAGGAAATTCATGTGCAAACATTCTCGCTAAGTTGGGAGTTAATAATTCATACCATCTTGTCACGGTCAATAAGCTTCCCCCCCTTTTTTATCATTTGTTTTAATGGATGATGCCTTAAGTGTGTCCTTTCTAAGGCCCTAGTTTTTTTTCCCTCTTTTTTGTTTTCTTTTCCTTTTCTCTTTTTCTCATGTAACAAAAAAAAATAATATCTATTAGTAATTTATAAACAATGATTTAATTCATATACACTATCATTATAAAGTGTTTTTACAATGTCAATAAATTATAAATGTTAGATCATAAAAAAATTGACTTTAATCATAATCACATCTATTATAAAGTGTTTTTTTTTCTTCAAGTAGTCTAGTGGCTATAATTCACCTTTTTTAAGGTACATATAACAATGCATGTCCCTGCCAACTGAGCTATGTTTAAGGAGACTAAACAACTGAGCTATGTTCACGGGGACTAAAGTGTTTTTACAATGTCAATAAATTATAAACGTTAGATCATAAAAAAAAAATCATAACTTATTTACCAAAAAAAAATTAAACACCAACCCACACTCTCTCTTCATTAAACATAATTTTTAGGGATTAGAAATAGTCCCTTATTTTTATTTTTAAATTTATATACTAACTTCCCTAAAAAAAAATTATATACTAACTAAAAACGGTTACTCTATCAAATTTAATATTTGAGAAGGGATCCATTGACTTCAAAAGTAAGTATAAAGACTTACTCCCAATCTTGACGATTGATTTTAATATCAATTAATGGCTGTGATTAATTACTAAAGATTTCTATGATAAGATTTTTCTACACGTTCTTCCTAAAACAACCCATGAGGCTACATCTGAGATAGAACCGCTTCCAAACCACTGCTCTTCATGTTATTTTCCTTCCTATTTCTTCAATTCCTCTTTTTCTTTCTCTTTTTTCTCATTCGTTTTTCTACTTGATTGTGTTTTGTGCTTGACCTAAATTATATTGATCTCTAATCAATCAACATCTGATTGAGGGATTTAGTTAAGCTTTGATGTGCCAACAATGGAAATTATAGCTTGATGTCCCGTATAGAAAATGATTAACAATTTCCCTTCCAAAAAAAAATTATTATCAATTTGTACTATTATATATTTGCCGATACAAATTGCATCGTTGTTCGAATTGAATTTTGAATAAAACCAATTGTTCAGTTAATGTAATACAACCATCAATTGATTATGTGCAAGTATCCAACATTGCGTTTTCATTCAAGAGTGATTGTAGCGTAGGGAGAAAGAGAAAGTGTGGAAAGATCTTACCATAGAAATCTTTAGTAATTAATCACAACCGTTAATTAAACGACGTCTTGTGCTAGATGTTTTTTTCTGGTTGGTAATATAATCTATTTTAGCGTCTTAAAAAAATTAAATTACGATTCATTACAAGAAAAAAAATGAAATACACAAGTATAATGTGATTCTAATCAACATCTATTACTTTTGTATTAAAAATCAAAGAACTAATTTTGCATTCAATTTTTTTTAATTTTATGCGTTATTTATTACAATAAGATGACAAAATCCGTAAAACCCCCACCCACCTCAAAATTATTCCTACAGAAAAATTAAACAACAAAATTCATGCATTTCTCATACCCAAATGAAAATTATCAAGAAAAAAGAGTTATTTTTGTCCCAATGTTTCAAACACCATTAGGGGTGTGTTTCCCATTTCCATTTGAATATTTTGCATTTCCAAATATAGGGCTTGTCTCCTCCAGAAATCTCTTCACTATCTTCATACTTGGATTAATCACAATCTCTTGATGCAAATGCTGATAATCTTCTCCCCTTAGAATGGCCTCAAAGACTTTTGTAGAATTAATATTGTTTATCATTGATCCAAGCTTATCAGCCATATTTCGGATCTTCGAGAGTTGATTTTTAGCCAATATAAAAGTGTTTTGTTTGGTTTTTGTAATAGCTTCCTTTAGTATCTTTTCCTTTTGAGCATCATCAATACATTCTTTCTTTTCTATCTCAAAATAAGAATGAAGCTCAGGAACCCCAATAGCCCTTCTAATTCCTTTTGTGTAATCTGCTCCAGGTACAAAGAAGTCTCTTATCTCATCTACCATCCCTGACTCAACCATTTCATCAACTCTTTTGTCTAAGTATGGACACAGAATAGGCAAAGACACGTCGATCCAAATAAAACAACAATCATATTTTGAATGAAATGCAATGGTTGGGTTCTCAATTAATTTTTTTAGGTAAGAATTTGACCCTCCTACAATAATAGGTAGGTGTCCATTTTCAGTTATGAGATTTAAAGCTTCAAGCACGTGCTTGCAAAAATCATCCACGGTGAAATCATATTCAGGATCGTCAATGATGCCTAATATATGATGTTGAATTGAATGACGTTTAGATTCTTGTACCTTATTGGTGACAATGTCAAGGCCTTTATAGACTTGAATTTTGTCTGAATTGATGATCTCCGATGGGAATTGAGTTCCTAAGTTGATGGAAAGTTTAGTCTTCCCAGTTCCTGTTGCACCCAATATAAACAAAACCTTCTTCTTTTCTGTTAGGGTTGATGTAGTCAAAGCCATGAGATTCTTTTGGTGTAATATCTGAAGAAGAAAAAAACACATAAAACGTAATTAAAATTAGTGAAAAATAAATTTAAACTTGAATCGAAATGCATTATTTCTAGCTATCTAATTGGTGAAAGGGAATGAGTTATACCAAGAAGAGAGTTGATATATAATAGTTGAGTAAACTTATCGTTTGTATTTTTGTTTTGTGATGAGTGAACTGAACTCAACTCTTGTTATATAACGCTCTCTAGAAAATCATTGAATATGTTTATTTTTTTTAAGAGATAAGATAGGAAAATTCATAGAAATAATTTTTATTTAGTAACTATCAAATATTAATTAATATTGCAGTCAAAAAATTTGAAAAAATAATATTATATATCTACTATAAATATGATTATAACCTTATACATAATTATGTTTACCAACTTCGTATATAAAATTTAATAAAAATAATCAGAAATTTTAAGAGTATGGAATATATATAATTGTTTTGAATTCGGTCAATGGTCATACAAAAGATAGTTAATTCATTCTTAAAGCTCTCTAGGAAATCATTGAATATGTTAATTTTTTAAGAGATAGGATAGGAAAATTTATAGAAATAATTTTTATGTAAATAATATTATATATCTACTATAAATGTGATTATATATATGAATTATTTCAATAAGAGGGTTTATTGAGACTTTGTTGTCAAGGTATAACTTCGTTGGTGAATAATATATAAGTTATTTTAATATTGTCTGAGATGAATGAACTTAATTGTTCTCTAAAAAAAAAGATTATACATTTAGTCGTATCGTCTTAAACGAAGTCGTTTATTTTAAGTACGCATTTGATTCTAGCAAGTGTCCTTTGTATGCATGATATCATTTTGAGGATGCATGAACTTTTTTATCAAATGTAAAATACTTTAAAAAATCCTCTTTTTATGAGTAAAAAAAGTTCTTGGCATAATGCAATTTTAGCCTCCTATTTTGATTTGTTTTGAATTTTAACCCCCTATTTTAAAATAGAGAATTTTAGTTCCACTATTTTGTATTTCTTAGAATTTTGCTCCCAACCACATTTGAACTCATTTTTATGATCTGGTAGTGCTTACATGGATTATATTATATTTTTTATTATCTACCTAATTAATTAACATTAAATATTATTTTATTAGTTATTTTTTAAAATTCAAATATTTTGAATAAAAAGAGTACATGAAAATTGAAAAATAATAATAATAAAAATCAGTATACAAATAAAAAAAAATTAGAAAAACAGGTAAAATATCATAAAACCAGTAAATAAAAACAAAGTCAAAAAGAAAATTGGAAAAAGAAAAACAAAGTTGGGGACCAAACCAAAAAAACAAATACAGTTTAGAACACAAAACAATTTCTAAAATATCAACTTGGTAAAACTAGGACTAACGATCCACCATAAAAAACAATGGTCTTGAAAAAAGTTTGGTGTTGGGGTATTAAACACAAACAAAACATTTAGCTTTGTCAAACTATAGAGCCCTCATCCTTTATTATAAAAGTTACACTTGCTAAGCTGGCATGTTAGCCCTAATCCATCCTCATTTTTCCTCCCTAACACGTAATTAATGTTAATCAACTCAGTCAATCACTCCCTACATCTCAGCCCTAGATCTCATAACCTCATTTTCCTTTCATCTCAGCCGTATTAAATTGCCAATTATATCATTTAATTCTTTAATCATATATGTTTTGAAATGATTAAACGCTATTAAAAGCATACAAAGGATAATTAAATGATATTGTTGGTTAATTTTCCTTAAATGCATACAGGTTGACTTGCCTTTTATGTGTTTACTCTATCATTATTGGCAGCCCATTTTTAGGCATGCCAGAAGCACCAACATTTATGACATAGAGGGAATTGAAAGTCTGTTTTGATTTATGGCTGAAATCATGCATCTATATAGTCTTGAATTTTAGTTTAGCTTTCAAATCCCATAACAGCCCATTTTTAGGCATAGATGGCGCACCAAAATTTATGATATAGCGGGAATTGAAATAGTATTGATTTATGGCTGAAATCATGCATCTCTATTGATGACACTCCGTCATTTCACATTTTTAGAGTCTTTTTTATGATATTTTTGAGTTCACAAGCAAGCTTAAGCAGCAAGAAAAACTGATGAAACTGAAAAAAGGGAATTGTGTCACGATTACTGAAAAACGTGTCATGATTTGGAGCTCTCAAGAATCATGCATTCAACATTGGTGAAAACGTGTCACGATGGCAAAAACGTGACACGATTATGGAAACCCTAATTTGGGTGGTTTTTTACACAAGGCAGAAACGTGTCATGATTTACGTAAATCGTGCCACAATTTTAGGAACAGTTGTTGCCTATTTAAGCAGAAGACTATTCTGAAAACAAGGGTTATGAATTGGAGAGAGCAAAGTGTGATTTTGAGACCTAAAGACGGCTAGGATGGCGAATTCTTCAACCTTCTATCAGTTCATGTATGTTTTCATTCCATTATTGATTATGCTATTTGTAAACTCAATTAAGAGTATCTAAATCTCTTAGAGATTAGGTCTGAGATGATTCTTTGTAACCCTAATTGATCCATGTTGCTGTGAAACTCTATTTATTGTGAATGACAATATAGTTTTTATTCAATTCAACTGTTCTTAATGCTTTTTATATCCTGATCAA